>Ga0209611_10006982_pt1 | contig 18234 bp, 15 predicted proteins | sample S1TSphgellanicum_3_FD_187693 | JGI IMG/M metagenome (GOLD analysis project Ga0209611, IMG submission 187693) | Host-associated microbial communities from peat moss isolated from Minnesota, USA - S1T2_Fc - Sphagnum magellanicum MG (SPAdes) (version 2) | ecosystem: Host-associated > Plants > Peat...
AAAAAAAAAAAAAAAAAAAAAAAAAAAAAAAAAAAAAAAAAAAAAAAAAAAAAAAAAACTTTGTACATAATCATATTGGGGAAAATAAAAACTTATGATTCTTCAAAAAATGAACATATATTTTACATGATGAAAATAACATTGTTAAATATTTAATGAAGGCATTCATGAATTCACATTGAATTGAATCACATTTACAAAGATTGTAAGTCAATATAATAAAAAGATATTTGTAAAAAAATTAAATTTATTCATAACATATCATTTTTATTTTTAAAATCCATTTAAATTTATAAATTATAGATTATCAGTAGTTTTTAAAATACATTATTGAATAAGCTTCAAAATCATGTTTTCATTTGCAGCATTTGAATAAATTTGAAAAAGAAATGTATGTTAATGTTTGAATTTCCTAAATGTTTTCATGCCAAACATAATAAAGTTAAACTTTTTTTTTTTTAATGTGATTAAAGTCTTGAAGTGATTTGGTGGTTAAAACAATAGTCCATCTCCATGAGGTCTTAGGTTCAAACCTTGATGGATGTGTGCATTAATTTATATATTGTGTATATGCATTGATGTATCATGTACAAATGTAAATGCAAACATGTACATATGTTGATGGTCAATGGTACAAGATTTTTTTGTTGACAAAACCACCCAAAAAATGTTTTATTTGTCAAGGAATGTGGTGAAAAAATATAGTTCATGATTCCATGACCTAAGAAAAAACCATGTTGTATGATGACACCGTTTTAATTTGCATCATATTAACTTTGGACTTCATAATATCCATGTCAAAAAAATTAACTTGAAAATTATTTTAAGCAACATGTGATTGTCCAAAATGTTTAAAATCAAAACAATTTTATTAAAAATATCCTAATCGACTAGTTTTTTTTATACCAAAATCACATAAATTGCATATTAATCAAATTTTGTCCCATTTCATTGAAAACCTAGTGAATTTGGGTAGTTGTAAAATTGATGATTCCTTCTTGTGCTACAAGAAACAAAACTATGAAAGATTTAATGTGGAAAGTTTGGGGAACTTCAATGTCATTAATACAACAATGAGGTGTAGTTCTTTAACCTAAATTACCATGGGTCTTTAAAAATGAAATACATTCACCCCACATTTGTCACTTCACCTTGTTTAATGTTATATCACTATAAGGTCATTATGTGATCATCACATTTCATTATTAATTTACATAGTTCCTTTCTAATTAAAGTAATTCACTATAATAAATAAGTTATTTCTAAAAAAATTAGATACCTTAGGTTATTTTACAATAGGTTATTGTATAATAACTTATATTTTAGGTTATTATTAACTTTTAAAGGTTACTATCAATGTTTTTTTTTCAAATTTGTGAGGTAGGTTGATTGGCTACAAATTGTTAATGCTTGTATGCTCATGTGGCTATTTTTGTTAAGGTAGGTGCATCCAATTTGCTATAGAGAAAATATTTTTCTCTAGATGTGGCTATCATAATTTGAATACATTCATAACTTACTAGCGACAAATTGCAAAATGTCATATGTTCAAATGGCTAAAAATTATTTAAATATTTAAGTTTTATTGGTTATTGGATTTTTAATAGTGTAGCATTGTGGCAACAAATGCTTCAATATGGCAGGTTTTATTGGCTATTGAATGTGAAGAGTTGTTGATCTATATTTTCTTTGTCAAAGGCCCTTCATATGTTTTTCAAAAGACAAAAGACAACAAACTAGTACCATTTAATTTTTTTGGAGAATTGTATTTCTTTCTTTAAATTAGGCTAATTTTGTTGAGGAGAAAGTTTTTGGATTTCACAAAAAATAATAAGTAAAAAGCTTGAAAAATCACACCATTGAATTTGTGTAAGGAATGGGAATGTCTTCGCAAGTTCATGTGGAGGGGTTTGAAGATTTTTTGGAAGAAGGTAGTGGGAAACAAAGTTAAGCATGGCCCCAATATAGTAATTTCCCTTGCTAGAACATGTGTAAAGAACATGCAAGAAAAACAAGACGAAGGCTTATGATTTCCATTAAGCCCACAAAAAACATAGTCGAATTTTATCAAAATCATATGAAAATGCAGATACCAACTCAATTTTTTCACCCTATAAGTAGATATTTGTATAGTTTATCAGAACTTTCTTTGGAGCCAACATTCAAAGACAACAATGATAATAAATCATAACCAACTTGTACTAGATGCTAAAAAAATCTTGTCGTAAAATCTATTACATATTACAAAATAAATAAACCTTCTAGTTTCAAATATTGACTAACTCTTGAACCAAGTGGGGCCCTACATTTTACCATTCAAAAAACACAATTGGCCAAAACCATTTCATGTGCAACATAAAGAAACAACAGTGTCTGTTGGTGTTACATGAAAATGTGCTTTAAAACTATAATGAAAGAAAGATTACCCCCAATGTTCATTCACTTTTATGTATACAAGTAAGATTTATAGAGGCAATAGACATTGGCTCAATGTGATCTAACAATTTGTTGCAGAAGGGGTTAAGCCTAATAGGTTGAAACAAAGGGTTCGATAGCCCCAAGTTGAATATTTCCAACAATAGTGGAAAAAATAATAGTGGAACAAACTAGTATTTACACCTTCCATAGAGCCGCATATCATACCATTAAACAATTGAAAGACAAAAATCATACTAAATAAAAAAAACAGTGAACACATTCTTTTCTAACAAAGCAAAATAAAGTCTCGCGAAGTTGTTTCAAATACCAAAATCAAACCTATCTTGCAATTGCTAAAAGGTCTCGCCAATGATGACATGCCTTGGTGGTCCAACTGTTGCATTAGCATGGCTTTTGTAGTAATCTTGCAACACTTGGACCATGAAATAATGATAAACAATATCTATGAAATTCCAAAGAAATCTCAACAAAAACACAATTGTGATTTCAAAACACTCTTTCAAATTTAACTTCCAAATGAATCTTGGTTGGGAACATGGTGAGAGGAGATAAAAAACAGGAAATAACATATGTGATTTTAACAATAGGCAAGGGTCCTCACCTACTCTTCACCTACTTAAGACATAACAAAATTAATGTCCAAGAGTTGCTCCCAATTATGCTTAGTAGCCACACCATCAAGATAACCATAAAGTAGAAACCACACGTCATTATTCATATCAATGAAAAACATAGAAATCTCCACAAGATTGACTACAATCATAATCCTTATGAGGTTGCTCACAAAGTACCAAACCATCATCTTTATCATGAATAGTAGTGGAAACAAGTTACCATAATACCCACTACCTTCATCGACCACTCCCAATGACAGATGATGGGTGTAGATTATTATATGATAAACCTACCTAAAATTGGAACAAAACCATTGTACAAAATATGCATCATCATAAGTTCATGTTGCATTTGTTTTGAATATCAAATAGAGAACTTATAAGTCTCCTTAAAGTAATCAACCACAAACTTCATAGTGCCCTTGTCAACAATAGGGAATTTGCATACGAAAGTAAAGGGTATGTTATTGCACAAGGATTTCCAAGTTCACAACCCAAAAGCAATACCCAACAAACCTACAAATCAACAACAAAAGACATCATTAAAACATACAGAAAATGCATAGTACAACTCCTCGATTGGCTACTTGGTAATATTTGTAATACGGTGCTTTTGTCACATGCTTCCACGATGGGTCACTTCAACCTTCAAGCCATGTCATGCCTTCTTGATTTGCACTAAATCACAAAATGACACAAGCAACAACACCGTACCAAAAACACATGTTTAAACTTCATGAGCAATCATATACAATTCAAATTTTGGCATACAAACATTACATAAACAATCACTTATAATGCAAAAAACATATAGGCAACAACTTGAAAAAAAGGAAAGCTTCAATAGTTCAACTCCATAAAACCACCATGACAAAGAAATATTTTCCTGTGCAACCATAAGCAACTATTACATAGATATATTATGCATCTAAGTAGTGTGTTGTTATATTGGGAATCACCCATCCCAATACCATTTTTAGCCTAAGGTGTTGCTTGCTTTAGGGTGTTTAATTTCAGGGTTCTGATAGGTAGGTATTTAATGTGACCATTGTACAAAGGTTACAACAAGAAAAATTTGATAAAATTCCACACCAAAAACATGCCTTATTTCGATCAAAATCAGACATGGGCCAAGTACATGCCTATTGAACAAAGTCTAAACAAAATCCAAAACATGTTTTGATTTAATGAATGCAACTGCCAACATGTCTAAAAAAGTCTGTAGAGCATGAAAATGGATAATCCCAGCTGCTTTTCAAGTGTTAATATGAAAGAGTAATATGTGACAACATGTCATTCCTCACAGTAGTACAGAACTTATCAGTAGTCTGTCGCACATTTTACAAGCATGAACAATTAAACCCAAATTGAAGAAAGGGGTGTTGAACACCATGGCTCCTACCAATGTTGAAGGACAAGCCCATTTGAGTTGGGCGTATACTTTAATAAAAGCCCTACTAGCTTTCCAGCCCATCACCAAGAGTTACTATTGAACCAAGATTGGGTGAGTAAAATGAATGCCCTATTGGTGTATACTTGCACAACAACAAAAAAATTCAAGCAACCGAAATAAGTAACTACACCACCAATAGTCATAAAGCAATGTTTGTTCAATGTTTATTGTCCTAAGAAGAAACTCCAAATTTTTTTAGTCTTTTAATGATATAACATAACAATTTGTTAAAGAATTTAAGTGGTACCCATAAAATCATATCATGTGAAAAACAAATCAAAAAGCTATCAATAAAAGGTGGGCAATAATAATTATTGATGTGTAAAAAGCTCCCAAAGCATGATATCCAAAACCTGAAAAGCTTCTTATGGCACATTAGCTTGGGCACCTACTAAAAATTGTTTAAGGCGATGCAAGTCTAGACACAAGGCAAATTTGATCACCACCTTGAATGGCCATTCACTTCTAAGTCTGTATATCACAAACAATTTTTCAGCATGGGTACAACATGTGTGCATATGTTTGTTTACAAAAATTCAAAATTGAGATTTTTTCATGGAGGCAACTGACAAAACATTATTCACCACAAGAGTCCTTACAATCTACTCATTTGCAAGTTGCATTAAATGTTTATTTCCCAAAATGAAGGTTTACTTACCCTTTCCTTTTGAAGCTTTGAAGCTGAACATTATATTCTTCCAACCTCCTTAATGTCAGATGTTAATTTCCTCCACTTGGGTAAAAGTCTATAGCTTGTGTTGCCATAATTTCCTTAGAAATGTGTGTTATCAGCCTTTTCACCTCCAAAAACTTCTTCATCTGATCCTTTTTACTATGTCACAATGATTCTAATTGAGGTTTTATAATAGCCAATTGTTCTTTCAAAATCCCTATGCGCTTATCTTGCAATCTCAACATTGATGTAGAATTCCTCATACATATTCACAATAAAAAATATCAATTGAAAACATTAAACCCTAAATAACTCAAGGGGATTTGGACCCCAACCCTAGAAGGGTATTGCCCATTGCAATTCAAGCCCTACTTGGAACCAAAACCCAATTAAAACAAGATTAAGAGGCAAGAGCAAACATGAATGAATTTCGAGTATAATTCAAATTTGAACTTGTAAGTTGTAACCATGTCACCACTATTGACAACCAAAACATATGTGAAATATGCCTACCATAGAAGTTGACCACCATTGAAAAAAAACATGTAGTCAAGGGTGTGCATTTTCATTGATTATTGTCGTAGGCTAAATAGAAACCAAAATACAAAACCAGTATCCAACTAGTAGTTAACTAGACCCAAACTTTTCCCATAAACGTGTAGTAGGATTATAATCATGGGGTGGTAGCATGGTAGATTGGGCATGGTTTTGCATTGTCAATTTGAAAAAAAATGACTACTCAACAAAAACGATTGGGTTTAGCAATGGCCCACCAACCATAGCAATTCCCCATGCCTTGGGGTGACCAAAATGAACTTGGATAATAGATAGGTGACTTGAGAATGTTGTTTCAGCCTTAGGAATAAATCGATATTGCAATTAGATCACCCTAATGGCATTTAGCAACTCTTGTGCTAAAAACCTCCTTTCCAGTTCAGAGATGAGATTTGTAGTAGCTTCAGAACAATATTGTTTCAGGGATTCCACATAGCCAACCCAAACTTGTTTGGTTATTAAGCCCATTACCTCCTTAGTAATCAGATCATGGGTATGCAACATGTAAAGTTCACCTCCCAAAAAAGGCAGCATATTCAATGCATGTGGTAGGCTCTTTCCACCATGTCAAACACATGTGTTCATGGATGTGCTCACAAAGATCTTATAAACAATTGAAGTGCTGTGAAGAAATCCTTTTTCTAACTTCACAATACATTGTGAAAATATCTGCTTCACAAAGCTTGAAAATAGAAATAAAGTCACAAATGGAGGTTTGTTGGCTTTGGGAAAATTTTGACAAACCCTGCACCAACTCCAACAAAGGAATGCTGCAAGAAAGACCCAACAACATCTCAAGATCACACAGGAGTTCATAATTGGTCTTGATAATGTCAACAATTACACTATCTTTAACCATTTTTACAACCAAAACTTTATATTCACTAAAGACTCGTTTGGAAAGCAATAACATTGAAGTCCAACATGTCTTGATTTTCTTGAGAATCTTATTGCCTTTGCATTCAAGGAGTTCAGCCAACTTACTTGCCTCAAGATGGCACTTGGAATTGTGGGCAAAGTAATTGTGCATAAATGCAAGCAAACTTTCGATTTTTCCCACCAAACTCAAACTACTCAAAGTTTGGACAACTAGGTTTGTGTGGTGTGCCATACAATGCACACCACTCACAAATGGAGCATGGTTCTACATCATTTTTGTGGTGACACCATTTTTGAAGCCTTGAAAAATTGTCACTCCATCTGTTTTGAAGCAAACCAACTTGTTTGCCACATCTGTTTTTGTCATGCCTCCAAACTCAACAAGATTTCACACAATAAACTTAATCAAATTAATAGAAGTTGCATCATCTAAAACCTTTTGTATGTTAAGTAAAATTGGGACTTATTTCTACCCATTAGTCACATACAGATGAACTGAAAGCCAACTCTAGTTGTCCACCCATTTGTCACAATTCACTAACATGAATAATGTTTTTTGGACAACAACCTTCATGGTTTGCAACATTACATTATGCATTGTTTCAACCATGGTCTAACATGTGGTATCTAACCAATGTTTTCAAGGACAATGCTCCATTTTCAAGAATTGGAAACGTTTCTTGAATTCCTCAAAAAATTTCATTAAGCACCTTTACTAGAGCAAATGGAAAATTGTAACAAATTGTAGGTATTTCTTTTCTTCTATGTTTTGTCACCATTCGAAAATTGCACAACAATTATATCACATCCTTTGGAAGCATGCAATTTCTCATTTTTCACGTGAGCATTAGAAGGACAAAAAATATATTGCCTTAAAATAACTCCTGGTCTAACCTTGCTACATGTTTTCACTCCAAAATGTTTGATGAAGGAATTTAGTTTTGGAACTAATAACTTTTCCTTCCCTTCAATATTTAAATAGATTTTGCATCTGACCATTTTCATTTTCCCATCTGGTCCACATATTGGCTCAAACCAAGGAAACCTAACTGCCCATCGATCTTCAAAAACTCTATTTATTTTCCATTCAAATCTCTTTGGCTTTTTTTTTTGTTCACTACTTATATGGTTTGTGTCGCAACCTTAACCTTGGGCTCGCGACCAAGGCAAGGGCTTGCAAGGTTGCGAGCCAAGAGGAAAGCCCGGGGGTCACATCTCATGCTCCCAGGAGTGCAAAAGAGTGTGAAGGAATGAACCCTCACACTCCCAAATGAACTCCCATTTTGGGAGTTGGAATCCCAATGGACTCTTGAATCTTCATAGGGCAATTACAAGGGTCAAAACCCATTGGCTTGAAAATTTCTTTATATCATTGAAAAGATATTGAAAGTGGATGTCTAAAATGGGCTCGTATGACCCATTTGGATATCTGAAACACAAGTTATGGCCAAAAGAAAGGCTGGGAGTCAAATTGGCAATTTAACTTTTGACCACTAAAAATCGAAAATCAACCCGATTTCCTTGCATGTGGGTGGCATGCGACATACCATTGAAAAGTTCTTAACGAAATATACAACTTTTCTTCAGACCTCATCTCAATCAAAGGTCTACACACAAAGTTATGGGGCCCCAAATTCGCGGGAGTCCCAATTTTGGGAATTTCAAGACTACCATTTGGGAGTCCCGGGACAAAATGCCATTTGGATGTGGGCCTTGTGGAGAGGCATAGAGTATACTATAAGGGGGAAGGTGGTGGCTTCCCCCGAGTTCGGGCCGTGGTGAGTCTTGTGAGTCTGAGTTTACTCATGGCTCATCCTATCACCAAAAGTGTTCCAACTATGCACTAACCAACTTGTTGTTTGGTTTGTGCAGGTCCGTGTGAGTGATTGAAATGCTTGTCAATCTTCCTAGTCCCATCCCGAAACTCTAACACGCCCCTCTACCCTCGAAGTGCTGCAAGTTAGGGAACGTGCCCCAACCTCCTACTCTTCCATTGTTTTCATTTTAAACTCACATTTGAGTCTCTTGAGGAAGTTGGGAGTGCGTCACATGGTATCAAAGCTTCTTTTTAGGGTTTAGGGTTTAAGGTTTAGGCTTCTTTTTTGGTTCACTAATTATAAGGTTTGACATATGATCTATAATTCAAATGTGGGTGTAGATTTAAAAACCAACAAACTTTTACCCTTCATTGTAGCAAGAAATGTAGGTGACAATGAAGAGGGAATTAAACTAGTAGAAATGTTAGGTGATTCATTAGGTGTGTCGCAACCCTAGCTTTGGGCTCGCGACCAAGGCAAAGGGGTTGTAAGGTTGCGGGCCAAAGGGAAGGAAGCCTGGGAGTGAAGGCAAAGGCATTGCAAGGTTGCGGGCCAAGAGGAAGCCGGGGAGTCACATCACATACTCCCGGGAGTGTTAGAAAGTGTGAGGGAGTATGAGGGAGTGAACCCTCACACTCCCAAGGCAACTCCCACTTTGGGAGATGGAGTCCCGGTGGACTCCTGAAACTTCAAAGAGCAATTGCAGGGGTCAAAACCCAATGGCTTGTGGCGTCCTTTATATCATTGGAAAGCTCTTGGAACGTAGATGTTTAAAATGGGCTCGCATTGCTCATTTGGACATCTGAAACGTAGGTAATGGCCAAAAGAAAGGCCGGGAGTCGAACTGTTATTTTGACTCCCGACCACAAAAAGTTGGGAATCGACCCGATTTACTTAGCTGCAGGGGATGTGCCACATACTGTTGGAAAGCTCTCGACGAGAGCTACAACTTTGCTTGAGACCGCATTGGGATCCGAGGTCTGCTCGCAAAGTTATGGGGCTCCAAAGTCGTGGGAGTCCCATTTGCCGCGATTTCGGGACTCCCACTCGGGAGTCCTGGGAAAAATAGCCATTTGGATGTAGCCTCCGTGGAGAGCTACAGAGTATACTATAAAGGGGAAGGTGGTGGCTTCCCCCAAGTCCGGGGCGTGGTGAGTTTTGTGTGTCTGTGTTGCCCGTGGCTCGTCCTAGCACCAAGGGTGCCCCAACTAAGCACTAACCACTTTGTGTGGATTGTGTGCAGGCCCGTGTGAGTGAGTGAAGCTTGTCAACTCTTCCTAGTCCCATCCCGGAGCTCCAACACACCCCTCTACCCCTCAAAGTGTTATGAGCTAGGGAGCGTGCTCCGACTCCTCCTTCTTCCGCTATGTTCCATTTGGACCCACATTTGGGTCCTTTAAGGAGTTGGGAGTGCGTCAAGGTGTGTGGTTTGTAGCAGAATTAAGTACTACAAAAGTTGAAAAGAAGATATGAAACTTGAAGTTCTACGGAGGCTTCAAGGGTGCCATTTCCATAACAACAATTGCAAATTTAATAAGGAAATAAAATTAATGACCTTGGATGTGCTAAAAAGTTTTCACAATGAACCTCTTAATAAAAAACCAGAAGAAAGGCCGATCAACACTCAAGCAAAAGACATAAACTCAACGAAACATTTGTAGCAAACCAAGCTTGAACCCTAAACCCTACAGCTTTTGGGATTTTGATGACCTTCAAACCTTGCACAATTACAGAAAACAAAAAAAGACTTGAATGTTCAATGGGTTTTTAAGTTGAGAACTTGTGTACCTTTTTACATTCAATTTGGTCCTCCTAAATCCCTTGGGCCTCGACCCATGTGTTTGCATTGCTCCTAAGCTCTTATTTCAAAAGATCTACATTTACAATTAACCTAGCACATTTGATCCAATCCTAACCAAAGAACCCCCAAATCAAATCAATGATTCAAAAGGAAGATTTATATCATGATATTCTTGGAATGAACTTAAAATAAAAGTATAATGTCTTCTAGTTTCCTATTTCCTCCTTTAGCACTAAGAGCATATTGATTTTGTACCTTGATCTTCTTTGAATGGATAAGTAATGTACTCATACAGAAGTACAATGCCAATTTTCCATTTGCTCTTTCACCATTATTTGCTTTTAGCCTCCATAACACAATCCAAAATATAACAAAACCCATCTTAATAAGTGTGCTACCAAGAAAGATCGGCATTCACTACTAATGGCAATTTTAGTTTCAATGTGTGCATAACTACTTGCAAATGTTGTGCGCTCTAAGTAAGGTGAGATGTGAAAAGGGGCCCATAGTGGGGAGGGTTGTGGCATTCAACAATGTAGGGTGGTCAATTCAAGTGGCGCCAAACCTAAATTGTTGATCAAGTGGATGGCTACAACTTGTTGCCAAATGGTTGCACCTTAGCAACTTGCTTCTAATCTAACAGTCAAATTCTTTTAGGCCGATTTGCAAGGGCCTTTTTTTTGTCACTAAGTTGCGAAATATTGCCCAAAAAAAAAACATTGGTTATTATTATTTAAAATTATTTAAAATTATTTAAAAATTATTTAAAATTGTTCCACGTTCAATTATTTTAAGTTATAATAGCCTATGTTATTTAGCCCATTCTACATTTCATTATTTAAGGTTGTCAAACCGACGTGACACTGCCATCTTGCGTTAGGTGTCCCATTAGTGTTTGTTTTAACATGTCAATCATGTTTGTTAGGACTGGTGCACAAATTTTTTTAATTACACCCAGGTTGGCCCTATTATTTATGGCAACCAAAAATGGATTCAATCACCACATGATTGGCAATTGAAAATTTTCAATTGCCATAGTCTATTACCACCTTTTAGTTGCCATAATTGATTTCAATTGCCAACTAATAGTCAAGATTTTTTGGATGTCGACCAAAAACCATTTTCGGTCGCCATCTGTATGGTGACTAAAATTTTTTGGTCATCAATAGTTTAGTGATCGAAACACCATTTTTAGTCACCATTCATATGACAATCAAACATTTCTAATCGCTAATAGTTTAGCAACTAAAACCCTTTTCTGATCACTAATTACTATTGTTTTCAATTGCTCATGACCAAATTTTTTTATCACCTTTTGTTTGTCACATGTAAAGTTCAATGAGAGCTTTCCAAAAACATATTACATGTCCCCTTTCCAAATCCAATCGCTAGTGATTGAAAAATTATGGTCACCATCCAATAGTTAAAAAAATTTAGATGGCAACCAAAACCCATTTTTGGTCGCCATTCATATGGCAACTAAAATTTTTTAACAACCAAATGTCACATGTGCCACAAGGTGTTTAATTGTCCTATGTTGAAAAAATCAAGCATTTTGTGAATATGTTGTTCATTTGCAAACAAGCAAGTTTTGACCTTTTTGGGATGCATTTCAGCAACATAACCCCAACCAAAGGAGCCATAGATCAGCCTATTTGACAAGTTTGATGGCACATGTTCTTATTCTATAATAAACTTGCATTTATTTACCTCTTGATTGACTAACCATCTAGCTTCTAACCACTTTCAATCCTTATAGTAGTAGATGTTTGTTTTGATTGTTTCGATTGGTTATCCCCTAGCTCAAACATTGAAGGTGTTGGTGTTGGTGTCAAAGTTATGATGATTGGTTTGAGTCCCTTCAAGAATGTATATTATGAACTCCCATTCCTTTGTATAATTTTTAACAAAGTGCTTTTGGATACTTAAAAGCTTAAAGGTTTGTTTTTTTTTCAATGTATGCCCCATTATAAAATTGATTCCTAAATAATGTAATAATAGGTTCTATGTTTGCCCAAAGTCTTTAAGGGTGAATCAAACCTCAACAATTTTTATGAAGGATTTATGATGGAGGCTACTAATAGAAATTTTCTCATGGGGTGTAGTTTTTTGTGTGGTTAATTGAATTTTTAAGTGACTTGAAAATGACAATCATAGGGCTTGTTGGCAAGGAAATGCTAACGCCCACTGATCCAAATTCCACCATCATCATGGTAATAGCTTTGCTTAATTTATGTTGTTTAGTTTCTTTCAATTCATGAACTTTAAAGTTTTGGTTCCCTTTGTTGCCCTGAAACAATAGTGGTGAACATATAAAGTTGCTTGGGCTTTTGACGTTTCTTGATGTTGATGTAACTTATTTCTCATTTGGTTATGTTATGATGGCACCTTGCTACTAGCACAAAAATTGCTCCAGGGTTCTTGTGGCGCATGTTTTTTGAAAAACATGACAATTACAAGGTAAACATTGTGTTTCGTAATGGTGTTCAAAACATCATGAATCCAATTGAACTAAGCAAAGAATCACTGATGTGGGAATCTCGCATGGGTGCCATTGTTTACTCACTACCTATATTATAGACTTAACTAAAAGTCATATAGACTGCACTAAAGTGATTTCATCTACTAGTAATGTGCCTACATCATCTCCATGCTATAGAGCATAAAATTGAGCCATAACATGTGTGGTGTGGAAATTTGCATTTTTTGGCTTTTCTTGGGGGTGCCAACCGGTAGCTTACTCTACCATGAGGTACAATACCATTGATTACTTAAGGCCTAGGAACTACCTTTGGTCTCAAAATTGAGGAATATAAATTTATTTGTTCCAATGCAAGCTCCAATGCTTAATGGCTTGAGCTTGGAGTTCTTAGACCATATGCAATAGTAAATATTTCAATTGTTGATTCAACTTCTTATGTTTTAGGGAGGACTACTTGATATAAGGTAGTGTTGTGTAAACCAACACTAGTAAATAATATTATATTCATGGTTTGTTATTAAGGATAAAGTGATTGGTTTCTTCATTAAACAAGATCCTATTCCCACAAGAGGATGGATATAAGTGCATGGTTCAAGTTTTGATTTATGATTGTTGTAAACTTCAAAGCAACAATGACTTGAAAACCTACCTTAATTTGCGGTTCAAATGGATTTCAAGAGTTTAGAAGATGCATGCATATCACCTTGAAAATTGATGTTTGGATTTTGTTGTAAATTGTGAATAAACAAATGCCAAGGGTGAGAAGATGTACATTCAAACACACATGGCATAGTATGCAAAGGAGTTGGAAGCTATTGCATTAGATTCTATTCTAAGGGAACATACATGTGCACAACCTCCATCCAATGTAGGTACTTGGTTTAAATATAACTTTATTCATTCAAGTTTAATGTGATACAATTTTGGTGATTGATTTGATTTCACGTGTTCCGTAATGTAAAAACTTTGGCTATATATGGATTGTTGTGAATAACACTCATTTGGAGCCATGTCTAGTGTTTACATTAAGTCTTAGAACATTCCATTTATAGTGGTTTAATTGTACAATGAAGTCCTTATATTATGTTTTTGGCATTGAAGTAGTCCATATAGTCATTAATAAATCCCTACATATTGACGTGGGTTTGATGTAATCCCTATAATCATGAACAATCCTTAAACAAATTGCAAATGAATTGAAATAGTCCTTATAATCATGATCATAGTCCCTACATACTAATGGTGGGTTGGAGTAATCCATATAATCATGAACAAAGTCCCTATATGTTCAGGTTGCATTGAAATAGTCCTTATAATCATGATGAAGTCCTTCCATATTTAGTTTGGGTTGAAGTAGTCTTTATAATCATGACCAAAACCCCTACATATTTTATTTGGGTGTAAGTACTCCCTATAACTATGAAATAATCTTTATAGATTGAGGTAAGGTTGACATAATCCTTATGTTCATGAACAAAGTCCTTACATATTGAGTTTGGGTTGAATTAGTCCTTGTAAACATGAAGTCCTAAAAGATTGGAACTTTTTGATAGTTATGGTTATGTTGTTTAGGAGAAGTCTTTAGAATTTGTCCGTAACATTGTTTAGAATGGGATTTTATGTGTTTCATGTACACATTGATTATTTGCATATTTATCTCCAAATCATGCCATAAAGTTATTATACATGTGTATTTTTTTGTTTTAGTTGGAACTTCTAGGAATTTTTGCACCTTTATACACTGAGTATTTACATATATGTATATCTAGATCATGCCATAGGTTTGCTATTGTATGCAATTGTTTGTTTTAGTTGGCATTCATGGGAATTATTACACTCATGTACATTATGTATTTGCTTTTGTATTTGCAAGTAATTTTTACTAATTTAAAGAACAATGTTTTTGCAAGGGGATGTATCTACAAGTAATTAATGTTTAAATGGAAGATTTTTTTCAAGAAAAAAATCTAGAATGTTAGTGAAGGTTTTCATAGGAGCTTGGTATGATTACTAGTGATAATTAATAGAGGTTACACATGTGTTCCATGCCTAATGAAATTTTAGTGTTGGGTTTTGTAGAATTGGCGTCTTACCATGAGTTCATGAGCCATTGCAAACAACCTAACACAACAACATTTGGAGAAAAGGCAAACAACACAAAATGCTAGATAGAAGAAATTTCAAGATGCAAAATGAGCAATTGCATTATGTCAAGAGGACATCATCTCTACCCAAGGGGTTGCAGAAGAGATCATGGTTGAAAGAAATTAGAATAGGCTTGTTTCTACAATTATACAATGCATCCATAAAGAATTGTTCAAATGCCTAGGACCAAAGAGCAGAAAATTGGTTATAGAGAAGGTTCTTACAAACCCCACCTTTCAATCTTGCTTGCCAAATTCTTTTATTCTTAAAAAACTTGCTATAGCTACCAAATAATTAGTAGCAGGGATGTGTGTTTCTCTACAAGAAACTAAGAGCTTTAACTCAAATGTTAAGCTTGTTGCTAAACACACAATCTTGACAACAATAGTGAGTGCATGGGCATCTAATTGTAGTAACATGGCTAGGGTGATTGGTATACACCTTCGAAACATTGCTATAACTATGGTATGACAATCTCTAACCTGTGATAGTGGGTGAAAGCAAACTAACTTGTACAAATTTTGGACATATTCACTATCCTAAAATGGGCTTAGTACCCAACTTTGAAATTTTCTCAAACTGTAATTGTTTTAATTTATTTAGTAGAAGGGGGGTGTCTTGGGGGTATACACTTAACTCATAGATTTATAGTATTTTGGTTAAGGTACTTCATTATGGTCACGGGGATCTTATTGAGAAAAATAATCATATTACTAATCTGAAAATAAATTTTGGAACCTTGCCAAATGGAATAAATGTTAATAATAATAATAATAATAATAATAATAATATTTCGCCACATTGTGCAGCTTGGAAGTACTTTATACATGTGCCATCAATCCTATAATAAATGCAAGATGGCAACCACTATGTATACTGGTGATGTTTGGTCACATTTTCCATGTGACTGGTGACCATTAGTAAATGTTTTCTTCTACCTTACAAACCAAAGCACATTCACACCTTTGCAACTTAATGTCTAATGTTTTTGGTTTTGTCAATCGAGTTTGAATGTGCAGAAACTAAAATCTTCACAACTTGAATTATAGTTTGCATTTGATCCTCCCCCATCAAGTGTGTGTTACATTTTCAAAATTGATGGAACTACCAATGGTTGAAGTTGTTGTGGCCTAGGACTATGAAGTAGGTAATATTTTGTTTTATTCTTATTTCAAAAATGTTTTGGGTTTGTGTGGCAAAGGGCTTGATCCAAGGAAGTTTAACATCAATGAATTTGCCATAGAGGCAAATTGTGTCAAGTTGTGGGGTCCTAGGAAAGGCCACAATGGGTTTAAGTTCAAAGTTGATGGCAACCTTCTAGAGGTTGAAGCTAAGATCAAATAGTTGAATGGTATTATCTATTAGAGAGGTCAAGCAAATATTGCAATTTGCTTAGCCTTTGCAAAAGGAATTGTGGTTGAAAGGGAGGGTGCCTAGGTTAACTGAACAAGATTTGCAGAACACACAAGTAAAGATCAAGTGTGTCACATTGATAATAAAGGGGTCTTGCTACCTTGTGCATCTACTTTGGTTTGCAACATGTGTAGATTGTTAAAAAGGATCACCAAAGTCCTAACAAAAGTCCAATCACTACAAATGTGCCACTAAAATACTTGCAAGATGTTTTCAAACAACTTGCCATGCTCATTGAATTACGAAATGAACAAAGTGACACACTTCTTGTGGGCATGGAGGGCTTATCCAAGGGAAAGCTTCAACTTTCGTTGATAATTTAAAATTACAAGCAAGAGTATGACTCTACTTTTGTGATGGTAGTTTAGGATAAAAAGGTAGTACGGAAGTCTAAAATAATCCATCAAAGATATGAGGTTAGTTGTCATCAAACCCAAGGAAGATCTCCATTATTTTCTTTTGGTGAGTGGTTTGATAATGATAGAAGCATCCAATATTAGTGATGTCTTAGACACTAATGATCTTGGTTCCATGGTCAAATTTCTTTTCTTGTTTGCCTATGAACCATTACGATGCTTTTAGGAAAAATTTCAGCATCTTTTTCCTTACAAGCAAGCTTTCTTGGACATGTTTTATCATTGTTTTTACATTGTGTAGGTTTTCATAGCTTGCTCAAATCATTTGCCTAGTTTTTTTAGTAACCATACTTTGGTTCTAACATGCTTTGGTTTAAGGTTCAACAAATTTATTTTAAAAACCAATTTGGAGAGAATTGGTGGGACATTACAAGTTCCTTTTGTCAATTGGACTTTTCAAAAAAACAAAGTTGTTGTTAATGCTGAAGAGGGCCTTAAAGCTAGTGAAGATTTACTGGCAAAACTTTCTAATAGATTTTGAAAACTAGCAATCCATCACATCAACCCTAAATTTGAAGGTTGACTTGAAGGAGATTAAATACCATCAAACATTCAGCATGTTCCACAACCATGACACTAAGATCCAACAAGTTTCCAAAGCTATGATAATTGCTTAACATTAGCAAGCTTGCATGCAAGTGCATCAAGATGCTTCCCTTAAAGGATAGTCACTTCACCTACATCCTTCATTCTTGAATTGTCCAATTTTACACCTTGCCAAGAATGTATTAAAACAAGATAATTTGCTTATAAACAAGTGCCCGTCTTGTTGTATGTGGTATGATTGTTTAGACATTATGGTTGCTAGTTGTGGGCATACATATCACCCTTGGTATCTTGCAGCCTATCTCTTCAATGTTAATCGATGTGCCAAGATGGACTACAATAAGTTGATGCACCCGGACTGGTGCAAGTCATTTGGCATCCGATTCTTTGATCCAAAAATTGAATCATCAAAGGCAAAGCTTAGAGTGGAGCAAACACCCTCCAATGGATCAGGATACATATGACACTTTTTAGCATGATTGTGAGTTTCCTTTTGCGCTCCTATGCATTTAAAGTTTCATTGGCATTGGGTTTTTCTATCATTAATTTTGTGTCTCTTTGTGTTTATGTCCAACCATGGTAGGGTTTCTTAAAAAGTTGTTGAAATTTAAAAGATTGCTAGAAATTTTTCACTCTACTCTTGATGTAATGACAAAATGTTCAAGTACATGAATGAATGACAAAATTTTATACTTTGTTCAAGTGTGACAAAATGTACACTAAACTATAATACATATTATACCCAATATATATGTATGTTAATGTTGTAGGTTGCACATGAAGTCTTTGTCCAATTGTTATATTACTTGTTAATGCTAAGTTTGTTCTTTTGTTGTTGAATACACCTTGAGGGTGTGTGTGAGTATTTAAGATGGGTTTTAATGGTTCATTTTTCTCTAATAATTTTGTGACTGACATTCATGATATTGGTCATTCATTTTAATTATGTTGTAAGCATAATTTACATTGTTTTGTTGTTCCACAAAATGACCCATATTTAT
>Ga0209611_10006983_pt1 | contig 18234 bp, 11 predicted proteins | sample S1TSphgellanicum_3_FD_187693 | JGI IMG/M metagenome (GOLD analysis project Ga0209611, IMG submission 187693) | Host-associated microbial communities from peat moss isolated from Minnesota, USA - S1T2_Fc - Sphagnum magellanicum MG (SPAdes) (version 2) | ecosystem: Host-associated > Plants > Peat...
ATGTCACAAACAATATTAGTATATTTCCTGACTATAGATGCTCCGACACAAAAAAAGACTAGCCATTAATTATGGCCTAACCCCATATGCTAACCTATACATGACAATGTTAAGAATCTTTGGAATGGGAAGAGGTTCTCTAACAAAAAATGGGGATCTAACTAGAAAAGGTGTAATCTAAAAAACCAACTACTCAAATGCAAAGAAACTCATACCATAGTACTAGATATATTTCTTATCTAGCATCTAAAAATTTGTAAACCATACATCACTCTCAATCAAATCATATCATAGTATATTCTCTATTGGGGTTCCTTCCACCATTGACGTGTAGACAACCCCTTATTCATCCTTGAACATATTATTATAAGCATTGGAAAAATTTTGTTTTACAAAACATTGATGGTGGGTAACTCAAAAATACTGAAAATGAACCATATTCCAACATGTGCAATAGTGGGATATGCCATGTTGTGTGATCAAAAGAAAAAGATATGTAATGATGCAAGCTGCGAAGTAAAACTTTTAATGCCAAAGTTTAGAACTTTGTGTAGGTTTATATAGAGCTGGGTTGGGAACAAAACGAATTTGATGAGAAGTTGATGGGAACAAAAAGATTTTGATGGGTTATTGATGGGACCAAGAGGAATTTGATTGGAATTGGTTGGGAACTTGACGGGAAATCAAGCCCCCATGCCTTCAAAAAGAAAGAAACATCACTTGGGGGGCATGTTGGTGCCACCCAATTGGCTTTCCTCACATGCTTTATCGTAGTGGCCTAGATATGATGTATTTCCTATGATTTTTGGGGTGTTCTTTGTGTAGGGTAAGGCTCCTTTCGAATGAAGCACTTTGGTAGGAAAGATGGTGATTATCAACATTGTCTCCTTCTGAATGAAACAATGCTGATGATATCATTCAATGCTCTGATGATGTACATTCTTTTGCTACCAAGTAACAATGCTCAAGTGCTATGCTTCATGGAGAGAACTTGGCGAATTCCAACAAGATTCTCATGTGATTGCAGAACTCCACAATGGATTACAATCATGGCAAGTATAATAATGGCTCTGTCACTCTGCAACCCTAATCCAAGCAATATCTGCAACCCTAATCTTAACTTCTTGGAACAATTTGGATGTAAATATGTGAGCATGATATATCCTGTGTTATCAGAGACCATTTTGTCATGACATTTTGCCATGGTAGGACAATGTGACCTGTGCTGCAGCTGCAAGGTAGTGATATCACATGTGATTGTTTAAAGATTGCTTGAATCATTGCTTGTGCAGAAGAAATTGGAGCTGATGAAGATAGAGGATGAGGCTAGACTAAGCAATGCTCATGCTTTGAGTTGTGTTTATTTCTGGGACATTTGCAAACTGGAAAAAAACTGGAGAGGTGCATGATGTACTGAATTTGATGTAAATTTCCAAATTCTTTGGCTATTGCAGCTGCATCAACTATGATGAAATGTATGTGTATTGATTGCAATGTTGTTGGCCCAAGTGTGAACCCATCACAATGTATTGCAATGTATGTATCGATTTTTTTGAACAGCCAAGTATGAAAGGAAATCATGCTTGAATTGAATAATGGTAAGCCTTCAAAGTGTTACCATGTTCTCAACTGATTTTTCGTTCCAAAACCTTGTTTTTTGGGATTTATTTGAATTTTCAGCAGCAGAAATCACTTAAAAATCAATATCTCCCACATTCTGAATCCAAATCTTACCAAATAAATTCCATTAAATCCTGCTCATCAAGATCTTTCCAACAACACGAAAGGCACATTCCAATTCCTCTGAAATTTTCGGCTACAATTTAATTTAATTTAATTTCCAGTGAAGACATCATTCAATATTCAAGAACTTTTGCACCACAAGTCCAAATGTTATGGAACCAAAGCCCATGCACTCCTTGTCCAGAGCTTTCCAAAGACACCAAGAACACAACCTGAAGCATCCCAGTTCAGTGGATCTCATAAATGTTGAAAAGATTGCTGACCATCCCTAGGATGATTTAGCCAAATATGGCTATAAACCAGAAATAAAGTACAAATCCTTAATCATCCTTCTATATGTTTGGCTACACAATGAAAAACCAAATATACGAATCTGGTGATTTTTTATTTTATTTTCCCTCACTTCTGGTGACTAAAAACCTTCAAAATCATTTCTTTTTCAAAATTTTAATTCTTAAATTCCCTTTCTGGCGAAACTTCGCCACTTTTAAAAAAAAAGAAGCAGTACTACTTTCTACTCTTTAAATTGGGATTTCTGATTAGTTAAAATTTAATAAAATTTAATAATCTGTGGCAACCAAGAATCAGGGTTCGAATTAGTCTTTTAGGATAAATTAGGGTTAGGGTTTCAGGTATTAGGATTGAATTAGGGTTGCAGGGAACTTGCTTGGAGAGCATGGGTTTGTGTTTCATTGCTCACTCTCACTCTCTCTCGGCGTGTGACGGTTTGCAAGGACAGTGGAGAGGGAGGGAGGGAGGGAGCGAGGGATAGAGAGAAAGATACAGATTTGTGAGCAATCCTGGAATCACAAAAGGAAAATTTTTACTCAAATTGAGGAGGGGAAACACAGCAGGCGTGATGTTGATGCAAGTAGGAGGAGAGGGCAGTCGCCCAACTTTCTTCGAGATGTCAGCGGCGCAGAATCTTCCAAGTAGCTTGCGTTCAGCTCTTCTCTACTCGCTCGGGGTAAGCTTCTTGTAAGTGAATATATTTTCTTCATTTTGTTACAAAAGGTTTTCTTTTTCTCCCTTCCTTGACTGGTGTCGTCAAAAGAAGGCTTTTCTAAAAAAATTATGTTTTGGCATTAGGGCTTTGAATTCGTAATGGTTAAGGGTAATTATTTCGAGAGCATGAGAGCATATGAGAAGCAGGAAGACTGAGAAAATGATAGTGGGAGTTTTTCCTTGATTGAATTTGGCAACCCTTGAGCCTCTCTAGTGCGTGGGAACTTCTTCTGGATATGGTATCAGGTGATGGCACAAAGGAGGCCAATTTTACACCGGGTGTTGGATCACAGTGACGAGGCTTATTCCCTCCTCATGCTACTCCTTGAATTGCACAGCTTGCGAACTGCAGGTATGTTGGCTTCCTACTTGTTTCATTGCCTGCATGAATGCTTGGTTCTTGCTGAATTGGCATACTGTGATGAACCCTGGATTCTGTTGGTTCCTCTTGAATTGGCGTCGTGTCATAAACCCCAAATTTGTGGCTGGTTCCAGATGCATCATTTGCAGACACCATTATTTTTTCTTGCCAAATTGGCACATGTGATAAACCCTGAATTTTGTAGGTTCTTGGGGACTGGCATAATTTGATAAACCCTAAATTCGTGGCTGGTTGCAGATTTGTCATTTGTTGAAGCCATTGTTGCTTCTTGCCAAATTGGTGATTGTGATAAACCCTAAAAATTTGTGGCCGATTCCAGCTGCATCATTTGCCGGAGCCATTGTTGGTTCTTGCCAAATTGGTGCTTGTGATAAACCCTTAATTTTGTTGGTTCTTACCATATTGGCATAATGTGATAAACCCTAAAATCTGTGGCCAATTCCAGATGCATCATTTGCAGAAGCTCTCTATGGACTCAAGAGGATGCCTGCAGAAATTTCATCAACTGGTGTTGCCATGACACATCAGGCTCAAGATTCAGCAGTCTCACAAACCAGGCCTCTGAGTCGACGGCAAAGGGGCCTGTCACTCTTGTTCCTGGTAAATCCAACACCCTGCACACTATAACCATGGCTATCCATGCTCATATTCTGTTTGACTTGGCATTGTGTTAGTTGTTTTTCCTCACTGATGTATCCTCCATCAAATGATGTTTCTCCTTCTTTCCTGCACTAAAATTTCAGGTTTTTTGCAGTTGTCGCTCCACAACAACATAAATGCCTAAGAAGCTTAACTATATTCTCCCTGGCAGGTTGGCTTCCCATACCTAAAACTTAAACTTCAATCAGCATACAACACACAAAGAGGAGGTGTGCTTCAGGCTGCCCTGTGGGGAAGGGGCGATGCAGAGGATGTTCAATTCCTTGAAACAGACAATTTGGAGACAAGAACTCCATCAGGCAATGAGACTGCAGTCTCGGGAATTGAGATACCCATGTGGCAACACTGGAAGGAGAGGTTTCTGCAGGCACTGGTGCGCTGGTATCCATGGATCCATGCAACTAATGAAGGTATGAACAGTCAATGTTTCAATTTGTCTCTGTCAATGTTTCTGACTTCAGTAATTAATTCCTCGCTGTCTTTCTGTTGCAAATATTGCACGTGGCAGTAGGATGCTAAAGTGGCACCTGAACTTAAGTATAGCATGAGCTGTCCAGAAGACTTCTCTGTTGAAATTGAAGTATGTACATACAGGTGGGATTGCAGATGTGTCACAGATGAGTATGGATTATAGTTGGACAGCCCTGAAAGGCTCTTGAATTTTATTGGGTGGAATATGCAGGGGTTACATTTGTATATCAATTGCTGTACCTGCTGGATGCCACAGGTTTTTACACTCCTGCACTCCATATATCTGGTATACATGTCCGCCGTGCATCAGGCCAGGAGCTGGTAATGGAACCTTGCTGTTCAACTTTGTAAACTTTGTGGTGACATGTTGCTGCTTTGTTGGAGTTGAACTCTCTTGTTGGTTGCTAGCCACAGAAATATAAATACATTTTTGAGTTACTTGTGTTCACCAGTTGCATGAGATGAATGGTACTGAAGATGGATTCAGGTTATGTATGTGTATGAACATGAGACTTAGAATCAACTACATATTTACTAAGATCCAGTGGATGTGGCACTGATTTTGTTTTGTTACGTGATTGTTTGGCATGTTTGTAAAGCACAGTTTCTTCTGACTAGAGGCCTTATGTGATTTTGTGGCATAGATGGATTCAACAAAGGTTATTGAAGAAAGAAGAAATCGTGAGTTCCGCAGGCTTAGGGGTCCACCTTTTGCTCAGGTACACTCTTGCCCCTGTGATTTTCCCACTTTTAACAGGCCACTTACTGTCTGTTAGCCAGGTTGCAACTCAAACACCATGGTATCTCACCAGAAGATATCTAAGAATTGATAGATGAAATGTTGCAGGCTTTGCAGAGGGTCATGCTCCGGACTGCATACACAGTACTGGACTATGCGCAAACAGGCCTCATTGCTTCTGTCTTTCTTTTCAAGGTAAGTTCTTGCACTGGTACTGGGCAATGGGTACAGTTTGATGTGTAGTGCAGGGACAGATGTGACATTGGGGTGACTGCCTGATCAGAGTATGTCTCCCATTGACATCTGAAGTTGTAACAGAAACATCTTTTGTTCTTTGTGGGTTTGTTCAATTGGCTGTGATGGGTTTGGTTACAGATGGTAGAATGGTGGTACCAATCAGCAGAACAAAGGGTGACAGCACCATCCATCTACCCTCCTCCTCCTCCCCCTCCACAACCCAAGGTGTGCATTGATATATCTTTCTCCTTTCCTTTGAGATATAACTGAACTATGCTTGCCATTGGCTTTTGTTCTGAGAAATAGCCTATAATTGAGAAAGAAGTCTTGTTCATTGGTAAAAATTTCTTTCGTTCATTTGAGAAACTGGAGATGCAGGGATGGAATCTGATGCCTTTCTTGCCCTCCTTACGCCCTTTTACCCTTTAGAAAAGTGCAAAAACAAACCCACCCTTTGAAAGGAATAGGTGTTAATCTTTTGCAACTCTTCACAAGCAAAAGGTATAACCACTTTTAGTACTCACTTTGAATGCTTGTCTACTCTGCAGGTGGCTGAAGGTGGCATACAGTTGCCGGCAGACCGAAGGCTTTGTCCAATTTGCATGCGCCAGCGCACAAATCCTGCTTTAATTGCTGTTTCTGGCTTTGTATTCTGCTACCCCTGTATCTTCAACTATGTTACTCAGGTAAGGCATTTGCTGCCCATTTGTCTCTGACCCTTCATTTTTTCTCTCTAAAGTAACCTGAAAGGAATACAGGTTTTGCACCTTCAGTCTGGCTGGACTTGTCTGTTGGTGTGGAGTGCTCAGATGTGTTGTTATTCTCTTTCATATGTGTTGTCACCCTTGCAAAGGCCAGAGCTTCCTTATATATGGTTTGTTTGCATTTTGATAAAACTGTGCAGTACAAGAGATGCCCTGTCACACTTTTTCGTGCCAGCACTAGTCAAATACGACGCCTCTTCCAGGATGCTTGAGTGGTGAAGGATGACTACTGCAATGCACACAATTTTCCATTCATTCATCTTCATGTAAGCATGCGTATCACAGCTCATGGTCCTGTACTGAAACAGCAGATTTCTTTTTTAAGTTATTCTTTAGTCCTTATTTGCAGCTTTTCTTCAAAGGAAAAGTTGTTTCACCAGGTTCTGGCTTAGCTTGAGTTGTGAATTGTGAGTAAGGAGATTTCTCAGTAGTCATGAGAGTTATTCCTTTTTAAGTTGTAAGTTATCAAATTTTGTAAGAATGTAAACATTGCTAGTGTGTTTTAGGTCTGGTGCATTCTGTAAAGGAGCCGGACTGCATGAAGAAGTGGTGGAGGCCCATGAAACTAGATGCTGGTCTCAATATTTACAGGTTGCTGATACACTTGTCACCTACGGACTCTCATTTGTCCTCTGTTAAGACATTTAAGAGCCATTCTTCTTCTGGTTTTCTCTCAATTCATACTGGCAGCTTCAATTCAGTAAATTGCCACTCTCTATTTGGAGCACATGGATTAGTATTCCTGAGTTCATGAAATTGTGCATCTTTGCTTGGATGGCCTTCTAGAGTTCCAAATGATGAGGGAACCATGACCACCTTGTATATTGAGCCATGAAAGAGGATTTATCCTCTTGTGAGTCTAATTCCAGTGACAATGATTCGTTGCACCTGGTTTAGGTAGGACAACTTAGGTTCCATAAGTCATCACATGCACAGTTGCAAACTGGAATTTGTTTAGCCCATTCTTAAGGAAAGAAGTATGGAAAGGTGGTGTTTTCAAATTTGTGTCTCTGAATTTATTTTTTTCCTAGACCTATAGTCATTAGCTGATTTTCAATACCTTCACCAATTTGCATCTCATTTCTCTTCAATTAATCGCAATTCAATTGAATCTTAATTCAATTCAAGTTTCATTCACTGTATTTGAATTCAATTTGATTAAACCTGAATTGAATTGAATTGAAATTTCAAATTCAATTCAGTTCAAGTTGTATACAATGATTTTCATTTGAATGGAATATAAATTTCACAAAGTCAATTCATTTCTCTCATCAATCGATCCACACTGGTAGTGCACAGCATTGTACAGCCCAAGTTGGTTAATATGCTAGGATTGCAATCCATGATGCTGCTGCGTCTTGAAAACCAAGTCCTAGTGAGTCAACAATTGCAACTGAAGAAATGCTTGCTAGGTTGACTGACTATAGGACTTGGTTTTCAGAAACCTCAAAAAACTTTTCAAAAGCGTGAGAATCCAATTAACAAAGTACAACGTGAAGTGCTTTAAGTCTTTGGTTACCTCAGGAAAGTTTCGCTGTAAGTTCTGTTCAGTAACGAATCTGGCAGGGAGCTTGACAATAGACACCATTTTCTTGGGGGACCCATTTCTCACACTCCTGCACTTGTTCAAAAAGTCAAGTCTGGGGGAACTACTTAGTCCTAAGTCCAACTCTCATACACCGGGAAGGAAATTTGCAATGTTGGGTGGGTGTTGGAAACTGCACCAAAATCGCCCACCAGATGATATCAGGGTGGTTCTCAAGGCTCATAACTGTGGTTCTCAAAAAAATCAAATACCCAGTTCTGATATGTAACCATGATTCTTAGAGCATTTGAAAAAGATCAAATGACATACCGGAAAACTGCCAGTGCTTTTTTTTGCCAGTTCTCTTCATGAAACGGTTCTTTGAGGTTTCTGAAATACCCACAGCTGGTGTCTCTTTGATTCTGATATGTTTTCAAAATCCTGGAGCTTGTGGAGCTCTGATTCCAAATTATTTAAAAGTCTGGAACTTGCAGTTACATACAAAAATCAAATACCCACTGAACACTTGGAAATTTCCTACCTTGTTTGCACATGTGCTTACAAGTTCGGTTCTGCAGACCTGACAAAAAGTGTGCACACAACTACTTAGCAAAGAAACTGGACACTAATTATGCATTACATATTGACTGAGAATACGCTGAATTCCAGAGTGAGAGAATTAGGTACTGTCTTTCAAAGAGTTCAACAAACCCCAAAACCAAATTATAATGAAGATAATAATATGTTGCCAAGGCTCAAGTACAAAAAACTTCCACGACACAACACGGTGGTGACTTAATTTGGTGCTTATGCAAAATCAGCTCAGTCATGAATTACCATCTCATCACAAATGATGTCATGTGGTACTAGATCAGCGCCCACCAATATCAAATTTAACAAAGTCGCACATTAGAAAACATGCACACAAAGATGACATTCCAGAGCACACCTTGGAATAAACCATGAACACAAAAGAAAGTGTAAGAACCATGTTTACACCAGTGATTTCTTTTAGGAATTTTTGTTTGGTAGCCAAAGTGACAACCATCCATAGGAAGATGTAGGAAAAGTGGGCAATCAGCCCTTGGAAGATTTAGCCAAATCTTTCTGTAACAAAAATAAAGTACACATCTTGAAGCATCCTTCTATATTTTTGGCTACAGACAAAAAACCAAATATATAATTCTGGTGATTTTTATTTTTATTTTTCCCCTCACTTCTAGCAATTGAAAACCTCGGTAATCACCTTTTTCTTTTTTTCTCAAACTTTCTTTAATGAAGTTTGGCCAATAAAAAAAAGCTGATTTACATTAAACTAAGTTCCAACAACAAATGAAACCTCAAAGAAAACTAATGCTCTGCAACTAATACCTGACAATGACCAAATCAGTTGATGAATGAATGAATGAATGAATGAATTGATTGGTGTCTATAAAAGTCATTTGATGGCAGCTTTGAATCACATGGCCAGAAAGCTTGAAACCTGCTTTCTTAGACTGTAAAGGTGCATCCTACTCAATGAAAGCAGCCCCAAAGCTTTTGTTTTGCTGGGTTTAGAACTTTGAATATATGTGGGACGGGGGGAGGCCATGAGTTTGATGGTCATGTTCAGACCTCAAGGAACATGCAAGTGTTGGGGTTCCTTTGTTCAAAGGATAATAACAAACTTGACAATTGAATGTGAGAGACTTCCAGGCATTGTCATAAGCCCCAAGCACAACAAGAGAAACAGATTATTTGGCAACAATTTTTTCATTGTTAGAGCGTCTTCAGCGGTGCTCAGTATGTGATCATCATGCACAATAAAATTGGATTAAGAAAATCCGACTTATGCTGATTTGGCTCAAGAAAATGGTTTTGGCTCAGCATAGTTGCACAGGTTTGCTGTAGCTGGTAAAAAGGTGCAGCAGCACTGTGGTGCACAGCAGAAAAGAGTGTAGTGAACATGGTCTAACTGCTGCTCAGTGTTTCTGATTGGCCCGTCATAATGATTCGTGCAGCTGGTTTGCTATTAGTAATCCCCCTACCTGTTTTCTGTCCCAGTTTCAGTTTTATGGGTGGGGTTGCAAAAGAGTACAAAACTAAACTCGGATGTGAAAAATATTTTGGCAGGGTTACATACCTAGCACCGCTGGAGATGCTCTTATTGCATTAGATTTCTCCACTAAAAAGTCAAGTCTGGCTAATATAGAATTATTTATTGGGTACCTATTGACTCCACAAGGGACATGAACTATCGGATTTGATCTTGCATGCATTAAAATATTTGATTTCACTGGTGGGTTTGGAGATTTTTGGGTGTTGCATTTGGGTGCCTTTTTACATTGGTTGTGAAGTACCTGACAACCTGATGAGCTCTAGGTTTGCCGAACTTACTTGGGAACAAATCAAAAGTGTGGATGAAAGAAGCACTTGAGAAAAACAAGGAGACTAGGTTAATTGCTTTTTTCTCACATAGGCTGGTCTTAAGAGGAGTTTTAATCCGAGTTTTAGATTTGCTCTTATTTGAGGCCTTCACTACTACTTATAGCCTACTATTGATTAGATCAAATCTTGTAAAAATTCTAACTTTTCAAAATTTTGTGAGGTGATACTATGTTTAATTGAATGGTACCAAATTTTGCCACTTTCTTTTTTCGCACTAATTGGGGATGAAATTAAGCAATTTGAGGATTCAAACTAGGGCCAACATATTGGGGTTGACTTTTACAAATAACTTTAATAAATTTGAATATTTTGCATATGAAATGGCTTCCAGAAAAATCACTTAATTAGAATGAATAGGTCAGTGGTTTTTTTTTGTTCTTTTTTTCTAAAATTTCTAATGTCATGTCATATGATGTGAATGAACATCCCAAGAGCGATTTAGAATTAAATTGCAACATATTTTCTACAATCTATCCAAAACAATTAAAAAACTAGTACAAAAAATGTCCCCCCTATATAAAATCAAAGATGAAATGTACATTTGGCAAAATTTTCCCCAAAAAAAGCAAGGAATATGTGATAGAATATTCAATTAATTTTTTTTTTAATCTCTACAAAATTTTGCACCAAAAAAGAAAAAGGGCGGGGAGGGGGGAGAGGATTTGGAATGGATATGTGGAAAGGAGTTCAAGAGCTACTCTGAACAAGAAGAAATGGGGGAGAGGAGGAATAGGTCCAACAAAAGATTGATTGGTCCCTCAAGGGACATGAAGGGAGGAGGATATGATGAATATTTGGGAAAATGCTGTATACAAAAACCCGCATCCATAATTGTTTTGAACAAGCCCCATGAGGACCCATTATTTTTAATAATGAACCCATTATTATAATAATAATAATTTTATTATTATTATATTATTTTATTATTACCCAATCACAAAAAGACAAAGTGCCAAAATCATTTATTCTACAATTGGAAACACATGTTCTTTGACAGGACATCTTTGCTAACTGAAATAAAATAGAGTTGGTGGGGGCTCTGTCTGAAAACCTAACCCAATCCCAAAAAAACAAAAAAAAAACCCTAAATACCCTAACCCACCACCCCCTTCAACTTGGGGGGGGGTGTAAGTGGGCCATGTCCTGCACGGTTACCCAGTTCATGATCTCTATTATCACAGTTCTTGTCATGCAGGAAAGAAATGTTGCACAGTTTGGGCAGTTCATAATCTCCAGCATCATACATTGTCCTGCAAAAACTGTTGTCCTGAATGTCCTGCGAAAGTTGTTCTTCACGTCCTGCAATTGGTTAGTAGTTTGGAATCCAGAGAGTCCAGCTACCTACCTACCCACCTACCTACCAATCACCTAGTCCCCTTCTGCGGGGTTGTTGTAGTGTTCTGATTTAGTTGAGTTATTTATTTGAGCATTGTCATTATTCAAACCCTGGTGCAGAAGAATCATGCGGGTGTTGTGTAGGGCATCATAGTGACACTTGCAAAGTTTTTAGGGGGGGGTGTTTAATGTCTTGCAAAACACGCACAATCCCTGCTACTAACTATGCAGTGTTAATGTGCAGTCCTACATGACACCTGCATAGTTCTCCCACAGGGTTGGACTACTGACAGGACATGTATAAATATATGTGTGTGTCTGTGCAGGACATTCACATACATGCAGTCCCTTTGCAGGACATCACACAGGACTGCAGGACATCCACAAACTTCATAGGTGGGTGTTTCACATGCTCCATTAAACCTCTAGACAGAATGAATGAAAATCATAAAGACAAAGAAAAACCGTAAAACCCTAAAATTTTACCCACCCAGAATTTCTTTTGGTTGCTTCTAAACATCCAACCAAAGAGGAGGAAATTGAGGTCTCCAAAATGCAACTTTAACATTTCCATGGCCAAAGAAAGATAGCCAGCCACCTAGAAGCCTCACTTGAGAAGGTGAAAGTAACATTACCCTGTTCACACTTGTCCAGGAAAAAGAACCTTTTCCCTAAGTATCTTAACCAGTGGCTACCCTGGAGTTAAGGATTTTCAGTTGACCCATTAACCTAAGGCACAAGGTATGGGTAGTCCTGAATTAGGATCCTTCATGCCCCTTTTCACATTAGGTTCAAAAATAGAAGTGAAACTTCCTATAAATGCACAACATTATTACTAGCCCTTTGAGTAAAGGTCCCAAAGGCCAAGTTCATGATAGGCTAATAGAGAGAGAGAGAGAGAGAGAGGGGTTTTTCCCCAAAATAGAACATTATCCCAATTTCAATGGCTCCTTTGCTCATTGGCCTTGCTTTGTGTGAAAACACTTTTGCCCTAACTTACTCTTTGTTGCCTACCAAGGCAAGGAAATTGTGTTGAGATTCATTATAGAGTAGAGTACCTTAAGGGATTTTGGCCCCTAGGTAATAAATAATAGGTAGACTATTTTTATATGAGGATTTTTGAAAGATGATATTTTTGGCTTGTGTTGAAACTTGAGATTAATTATAGAGTTATGATATCTTGAAGGATTTTGGTTTCTTTTAGAGGATTTTTTTTTTTTTGAAGATTATATTTTTTGCATGGTGAAATATTTGAATTTTCATAATTTCTTCTTCTTTTGCCTTAAGATACTTCTTAATGTGAATGGCAAGGCCATAGTGTGACACACCCCTTGTTTCATTTGGGTTTGAGATCTCTCTCCATAATCAACCTTTCTCTCCCATCATTGGTGTCACCCATGATTGATTGACATCCTCTTCCTCCTCTTCTTCTTCACACACTAGTAGTCTCTTTTGTTATGGCGCACTCTTTGGAATAAAAGCTTTTGATTGACATCCTCTTCCTCCTCTTCTTCACACACTAGTATAGTCTCTTTTGTTATGGCGCACTCTTTGGAATAAAAGCTTTTGATTGACATCCTCTTCCTCCTCTTCTTCACACACTAGTATAGTCTCTTTTGTTATGGCGCACTCTTTGTGACTTCTTCTTGAAAGACAAAAGGACAAATTGGCCTTTTAGATATGTTGACCAATAACCATGCCATTTGTGGCCCTATGCCACCAACTTCCCCCATGAAATTCATGCTCACATCCATTGGGCCATCAGCACAAAACCCAAACAATGCCAAACTACAACATCCAAAATAGTGTGGTGTGGTGCACATTAATCTCACCCCTTCATTTTTTAGTCACCTAATAAGACATGTATTGGTGTGCACCATGCTACCTAATGTCCAAACCTACACTAAATATGTGTGCTTGGCTAATAAGTCTGATGGAAATAAAATTCCAATTATCCATAAATTGCATTTTTTTCTCATGTTTTTCCCATGATACCCAATAATTTATCATAGGATAAATAATAATTAATTTTTTTTGTCACAACACTTTACTAGGGTGGGTAATGCCCTTAGAGCAAGGCATTCTCCAAATGAGCACCTCTCAACTCCACCTTGGGGCACATACTTGGGCACTCACTCCTTCGAGGTTACCCTACACATAATTGAAGCTAAAACTAGTGTTGGGCAAGTATCATATGGAGGGTTCCACCTTAGGGGCCCTTATTTGAGGGATGCCCCACTCCTTGGGTGTTACCCTACACATAATTGAAGCTAAAATCAGTGTTGGGTGGGTGTCACATGGAGGGTTAGTTCTCAAACTGGTTTTCACAATGAGAACCAAAGGTTCCCTTGAGTGAGAACCAAGTCCCCTAAGAGTCATCAAAATACTACTATATGACCTTAAATTTAATACTCAAGGAGGTTTCAAAGGGACCCTTGGGTCTAGTTTTCAAGCTAATAAAAGATATATATTAAATGCCTAATTTCTAATAGGTGCTTAGCATTAAGACTTGAATTCATTATCTTTTTCATTTAAAGTTTTTATCAATAGACCACAACTTCGCATGTGAAACTATAACAAGAATTTTTTTTAAAAAAAAAATTTACACATGCCAATGGCTTTGATTTTAAAGCCATTGCCATAAATGAATTTTAAATAAAAATAGTTTTACTTCAATGTTGCATATGAAAATTTGTGTCCTTGTGATTAAAAAGTTAGTCTACCTCTCTCTAGGGAGTTATAAGGGAAAGGTGAAAAGTAGCTTAATTTTAAAAGCCAAGACGTTCTTAAAATTGGGGTGGGTACAAAAAATTTGGAAAAATAAAATAAAATTGTTCATGAATCTTGTAACCTTTTGTAAGAATAAAAACTAATGGATTTCAATTTTTAAAAATGAGAGTGACCCAATAGTGGCTAAAACCCACATTAATATGGCAATGAAATTACATTTTGAAATAAATTTGAAACATTTATTTTGAGTTGCTTACCACACAATGATTGTGAATTGGCACATTAAATCATATTCCATACTAATTCCAAAAATGAATATAGTTAACCCCAACCAACACCAAATTTATTTTTCGATTGTGAATTGGCACATTAAATCATATTCCATACTAATTCCAAATATGAATATAGTTAACCCCAACCAACACCAAATTTATTTTTCTTTTAGCATTCCTCTATAGCTACTCAAGCAAAACATTTTATACATGAGAGTAGGTTCTCACCTAAGAGCCCAACCGAAGTAAAAGTGGAATGCACATATGCTAAAATGGAGCAAGTATGGGACAAAACTACCATTCTTTACATCCATTACTATACACAAAATGGATATGGATCCCTAAATTTTGTCTACGCACAAGACGACATACATGAAGCCTAATGTGGGATATAACTTGGGTGTAGTTGGCCAATTAAGAAGTGGCCGTGCGAGCCCTTAAAGCTTGTTATGTTGTTTGAGGGCATTGAAATTGGGGGAGGAGTGGGGGGTGGAACGAAAAAAATTGAGTGTATATGGAGGTACCTAATCCAAGGGACTTTCTTGTGAGCAATATATTAAAAGACTAAGTTGGTTCTTTACATCGGATAATGCCCACGGAGTGGAGTTTGCCAAAATGGGCCCTCCCCAAACCCCCTTCAACAGGTGCTTATTTCGGGAACTCCCAGCTCCTTTGGTGTTTACCGTACACTTGAATCTATCCCCTTGGAGGCAACTTAATAATTTATAATTTATAATGTGCTCCACGAGCTATGACGAAAGTTTTATTCTTTATAGGGTGCTTGTAAGTGCAAAGGAAAATTTTGGTTACGTTTTTATGGCAATGATGTTGTTTTGATTATGATACGAAAAAAATCAATTTTTGAAAATGGGAGCGTCAACCGTATATTTTAGTGTGCCATTAGATTTTTTAATTAATTAATTATAAAAAATAATAATTCAACTCTTTTGAAAATCTATGAAGTGGAATTAAGGTGAAATTTAAAAAGTTTTTAAAAACTACACATCAATAATTTCTTAATGTATGTGCTTAATTCTTAAAAGACAGTATATTAATTATTTGACATTAATGTGCCAAAATTTTCCAGCACAATATTACAGTAGTGTGGCTGAATCATGTTTAGTTAACAAATGAAGTGATTTGTAAAATGTGTTTCTAATGTCAATTTTGCTATATGATTACTATTTAAAAGTCTAAAAGTCATTGAAAGGTTCTTCAAAAAAATCAAATCCATTTAGTTAAAATCACCTAGCAAAACCTTGATCCACCAAAAGTCATCAATGTATAACACTCAAAAGAACATCCTTCCCTAGTAGGAGATGCTTTCACCAAAAAATTTGTGTGTACTGTAAAGTTATCTATAAAGTCAGTCTGTCTTTGGGCCTACTTTCACCTCCTATCCCCTCTGTCAGTGGTATTCGCAAAGTAAGGAAAATTTATTAAATCTCAGTATGAAATGCTGAAACTCAGCACTTAATGCACAAGGTTCGCGAGTGATTATAGTCGTTGTACAGGTAAGAGGAGTGAAAATACAGGCAACATTTGTACAGGTAGGAGGAGTGAAAATACATGCAACAGCAGTGGAGGCGCTCAGGAAAAAGGAAAGACAGGATGATACTCAGTTTACCACCAAAATTGGTGGAAAAACTAGTTTGGGTCCCAGTTAGTTACTTTACCGATAACTCTGATGTACAGAAGCTTTTTGATTTCCATTAGTCTAAAACTCCACAAGCCCACAAAATTGTCAGTAGTAGAGGTCTTCTACCATTAATCCCATGTATCCTGTCACGTCATAATGGACAACTATATGGGATTAACAACATTTCTTGTTGTTTCCTCTTTTGGGTGGGGGGAGGGGGGGGAGCATGAAATGAGGAAGCTGGGACATGTGTCTATCAATTTACATAAAATTTCTTTTGGGTGGGGGGGAAGGGGGTGGAGCATGAAATGAGGAAGCTGGGACATGTGCCTACCAATTTACATAAAATGATCATTTTTGCAATGCATGCAATGTGAATACAACTTAACAATGACCTAAAATCTCAAAGAGTACAAAGTCCTTGCAAAAACAAAAAGGTGGTGCGTAAAAGCCTGAGGATGTGGGCTTTAGGGTGGCCAGCTTTGCACAACGTAAACATGAACTCAGCCCAGCCCTCAGGCATTACCTTACTACATAACATGTAGTAACAACCTTGGAGAGGTTTCATGGTGAAAAATTGAGGGCACGTTACATCACTCAACTTCATGCTCCCTTGTGGAGTGAGATCATGTATATAAGCTCCTCCCAAGGGCAAGAGCATAAGGCAATCTGAATTGTTCATTTGTTATGGAGGGGAAGGTGTACTTAAACACCATTGGATAACCCCAAAAAAAGGAATTCCCCCTCCTCCAAACCATAGAATGAAAGATGAACTATCAGCCCCAAAGAAAAAATTCCTTCCAGCTACGGAACACCAGCCTTACACATTATTAACCTTGTTATGTACTCCATTTTGCTACAGATTACTTTAAGGGGCAAGCAGACCACTAGTGGGGTGTGGAGGGAAGTGGGGGGTTTAGGGTTTAGGGTTTAGGGTAGACAAAATGGACAACACTTGCAGGCTGCAAAAGAACACAAAGTTTCACAAAAGTTTGGTAGTATGCATAGTGGGAAACTAGATAGTGAGGGACTCAAGTGGGGTCTGCATTGGGTAAGGCTTGCCCCCAATTGTTGAGACTACTTCAGCTTTCTCTCTCTCTCTCTCTCTCTCTCTCTCTCTCTCTTCTCTCTCTTCTCTTCAGCATGATCTGCATATGAAACTGGATTGCAATCTTTTGCGGTCGGTGGGTGAGGTGAATTTGAAGCTGTATTGGCAACGGCCAACATGCTCAACTTGAATGTGTGCTTTCGGTGATTCACACTTACAATCATTCAATCTGGCCAATTCTCTCTCTCTCTCTCTCTCTCTCTCTCAGCTCTTTAGACCTTAACCGTGTTTGAACTTAGTTTTAGACATGGATGGTATTTTGAAGTGCAACTTGTGTACTGTAATACTATCTTAGCTGGTTCAGCACTCTGGTGTCAAATAACTATACTTTAATATGTTTGAATAATGAGTTCAATGCCATGCTTTTTTCTTCTTTTTTTTCTTTTTTCCAATTTAGTCAGTTGGTGGACTAATAATGATCGATCATTCACAAGAGGAATGAGCCAAATTTGGTGAGAGATCAAATAGTAAATTAGATTTTTTTAAAGAATTTGTGCCTAATTCTGGCCACCAATAGGAATTCATTGTCTAAATATGCCAAAATGTGACTTTTTTCCTAAAAATATCTCTACTTTTTGCATTTCTCTTCCAACAAAAGCCTTTTTTGTACATTTTGCATTGGTTTTCTTTTGTTGCCATAATGCAAAAAACTCATTAAAAAAATAAAAAAAAACATTGTTTGAAACTACAAATGATAACTTTTGAAATTCTTGACTTGATGTTTTGTGTAAATAAAAGTATTTGACAATGAGATGATAATCGCTAATCACACTTAAGGTTCATGAAAATACCTCATTAGAAGAGAGGTTTTAGTCTCCTTTTGGATTCATATTCCACTAGTTCATTTATGTTGGTTGGCTAATATGGAATACGGCCTAGTATTGAATTTGATCCCCCAACAACATGAAAAATATCATGTGACACATTATCCAAAAAACCTTCAATAAGAAGGTAATGTTTATCATGTGTGTGATGTATTTTTTAAAATGAGAGCTAAAAAACCTTTTTCATGGTTACCTATGTTGTCGAGGATTTAGACTCCTCCCACTAATTTATTGGCCTTGCCTACCAAGGCAAGGATGTTGTCTTTAGATTCATTATAGAGTATAGGAGCTTAAGGGATTTTGGCCCCCTAGGTAATAAGTCTATTTTTATAGGAGGATTTTTGAAAGCTGATATTTTGGCTTGTGTTGAAAC
>Ga0209611_10006986_pt1 | contig 18224 bp, 13 predicted proteins | sample S1TSphgellanicum_3_FD_187693 | JGI IMG/M metagenome (GOLD analysis project Ga0209611, IMG submission 187693) | Host-associated microbial communities from peat moss isolated from Minnesota, USA - S1T2_Fc - Sphagnum magellanicum MG (SPAdes) (version 2) | ecosystem: Host-associated > Plants > Peat...
CTTTCATTGTTAATTTTGAAACCAACTTGTGGTTCTTGGTCTAGTTAATTTTTCAAAATTGATGGAACCTATGAAGGCATATAAGTGGGTTCTTCAGATTACAAAAATTATTTTAAGAAAAAAATGAAGCCGTTCTCGTTTGGAATTGGATTTAGTTTCACTTGCATGCATTGCAATCTGCACTATGATTTTTTAATTTTTAATAAAAAGAATAAAATCAATAATTTGTTTGTATGTTTAATTGTTTTTATAGTAAAAATAATAGTAATAACTGGTTGAGGAGAACTGGAATCAATGAGAATTGGGTAAAATTTCTTTTATAAAAATATTGATACCCAAACCCAGTGTATAATTTTTTTCAAAAAAAATTGAAAAAGTGAAAATCAAAACCTTTTGTAATCTATTTTGTGAAAACCAGATTTGACGGGTTTCAAAAATATAATTCCCACTCAACATTGGTCAAAATAAGGTAAGGCAAAGATAAACAAGGGAAAGCCAAACCTGAAAGATTTAAGCTATACCTCAAAATAATTTTTTTTAAATGCCAGTTCTTTCTGAATGATACATAGTACATGAGAACTTGACCCGGGTAAGAGGGTCAAACCTCACCCAGGTCTCAATATTTTATTATTTCCTTGATCCAATCCTCACCATCCAATTTTCACTTGTGTACGAACCGACAATCAGGTTTTTAATCAGGGTATCACTCAAAGTGATACCCTATGAGGTTCAGACAAGAAAACCCATGTGATGCCTGAATGGGTTTTTGTAAAATTCACTCTGGCTTTTACAATCTCACATTTCTTAAACCCTTTTGAGTGGATGTTAAAGTGTTCCATCCAGTCATTCAATGTGCTTTTTGGTGGTAAAATTGTGGGATTAGGAATTATAAGCTGATTTTACCACAACATCCCAAATGGTTGTGGTTCATTAAATGTTCCCAGAAGCATCTGGAGTGAACAATATTGCCCTTGTTGATATTGATTTTGAAAACTCCTAATGACTTTATCCCAAAAGACTTGTTCCCATAGTTGATATCCCAAAGGTCTTTTAAAGTAATATGAAAGGAGTTTCCAATTGCTACATAATGGAGAGGTTTGTCATTTGCATCACGTTTGTTACATGTTGCGCATATTAACCTAGTGGGTAGGACTAATGAGCACTTTGTAATCGATTATAAGTTTACCTCAACATTACATCATACTAGGTAGATGTTTTGCCCATGATTGCCAATCTAGTTATGAAATGGTTATTGGGTAAATTAATCATCCAACTTTGTCTAAATATGGCCGCATGGGCCCATTTTTTCCCCAAAAAAAAACCCCTTTATATGATTTGCAGCCCCTTTTCTTTGACACTAGGATGCCGAATTTTGCTAGAAAAAAATTTACTCATTACCAAAAATAATTGGGAAATGAGCTGAAGGAAGATGGGAAAATGTAGGAAGAAAGAACAATTATTAGAAAAAGGAAAGTTGACAATGGATGAAACAAGATCTCAATACTTGTCAATAAGCAAGAAATAATTGATGAATGAAAATATAAGTAATCACACACAGATATGTCAAATGTTTATAATGAGGTGTGTAGATGTTATGCCTCATCAAATGAAAGGGACTAGGGATTTGCATATATTTTCAATTTTGAACATGAAAGACAAACTATTTAAAGTGTTTAATTTGTTGGGTCCATTTGTTGGTTGATTGTCTTGTGAACTGTAGGTCAATAGAGAGGTAGGCATTAGAAGAATCTTTGATGAGCCATTTGAGGAAGAAGCATCGCTTGAGTGTTGATGTGAAGAAATGGGACTACATTTTTGTCAAGTGTACTATTTGTGAATCATTGAAGGATTTAATATCCAAAGTTGGCAAGAATAGTACAAGTGCAAAGGAACATGAAACAAAATTACAAAAACACAATATTCATCGGGAATCATGTATATGTTTTTATCACACTTGGAAAATTGAATCCATCCAATCCAAAGAAAATATCTTTGTATCATCCATGACAAGATGGACCACTCCAAAACTATTCTTCCAAGACTTCTTGTGAAAAACAAAATGGTTTCAAGTTTGGGGCAACTCCTAATCACTTTGATTAATATGCTTGTTCATGGTCATGGAGATGAAGCGTTTGTTCAATACTCCAACAAATTTTGCCCAAATTATTTGAATTTTACAATTGGGTCATTGTTGCAATTGCTTTGAGCCTTGGAAAAGGAACCCATCAATGAATCCAAGATTATATTTGAGCACAAACCACAAAATGCATTCTTTCAAAAATTGATGCATGGAAGTTCTTTTTATTTAGTTTCATTGAAGGCATTAGAGAAATTCATTAATGCTAAACCATTGCTTAGAAAATTGTTTTTTCAAATGGACAATTGTGTGAAAAATAACAAGGATCGTCGCTTGCATTTTTATCTTTCTTAACTACTAGAGAATTGTTTGAAGAAGTGCAACTAGGGTTTTTAGTTGTGGGCCACACCCATGAGGACGTAGATAGAATTTTGGATATATTTCCAAAAAATTAAAGGAGTAGGATAATTACGTTTTGGCTTATTTAATGAAACCATTCATAGTTGCATAGGATCATCCTTTCATTTTTTAACTTATCAAAAAAATCTTGGATTTCAAGTTAGGTCGAAGGATGTTTGAAGGAGGGGTCAGAAATCTTGGTTGGCCATACAGACATGCATTTGTTTTGTTTTTTTTATTGATTGAAATGACTAGCTTGTTATGCAATACAAGGTGTCCCCTACCGATGCCCCATGGAGTCTTAAGAATGGACCACCCATTCAATTGTGGGGTGAAAAGGAATAGGATTTGTGAGGTTCTGAAACTACCACAAAGACGTCCAAATCCTATTCCTTTTTGCTTTATATGGGACAATGATGCCACTAAGTCTATTGAGAAGGAAATTTTTATCAATGGTAGGCTTTCTAAATATGTGGAGTTTTGGAGGATGGGGATGTGCAAAGATGAAACCTATGCAAGAAAACTTGGTCCATATATGGATTATTGGAAAAACATCCTTGATTATATTATTGTCAAAACCTTTGCCAACTCAAAATTCAACCTTCTCGGAAGGTTTTTGGCTTTCAAACAATTGAAAATTTAATCACATGCAAGGTGCCATCCCCCCCATTGTTCAAATTGATCATGAAGACCCAATTGTCACTCCGTATTGTGGTCTTAAAAACATGTGACCATCATTGAAAACAACTTATTTACACTCCATTTTGAGAATTGGGCCTTGGAAATTTCATTCTAGTGAAACCTACAGATTCAAAATTATATCTTATGTGGATGGGAAGGGTGGAAAGTGAGGTTGCAAAGGATGAACAATTTAACATTTTTAAACATGTTCATATTCAATGGTGGGTGATAGTGAAAAAAGGAGCAAGGAATAATAGATAATTGTATTAAGATTGTTGGGTGAGCAAATGGAAAAGCAATTTGGTAAATCCAAAACAATGGGTTGACATCTCATCCATTCTATTTTCATTTCTTGCTAGAGGTAATGTCACAATCAATAACATTATAATGATTATTGTTAATCATGCAACCAAGGCCAAACAAAACCTTGATGTAACTAATGAAACTATTGGAGTGTAATTATTATTTTGATTTGTACTCATTCATTTTTTTAATGCAATTTGGTTGTTTAGTTCAAAAAATAGTATTACTGTTATTGGTATTTTTTAATGTTTCTTTTTAATATGTTGACTATGTCATATCAATATGGACCTATGCTATGCAATAATGATCCAATTTACAATCTTTCATAATTTTATTTTATTTGATATATCATGATGACTTGGTGCCCACTAGCCCTTTTACATCACAAACTTAGCATTTCACAACTTAAAAATGGAAATCTTGTAACATTAGTACATTCATTTTCACACACTAATATTGTGCATTGAAAACACATTTTACACATGATTTTTTTGGAAGATGAAAAATTCGTGTGACATTCATTCATTTATAGGTTCGTACTTTATCTATCAACACATTTATCCATGTTTCAAACGTGTTTTCAATGCATGATATTCATGTATAAAATGTACAAACCTATGAATGAACAAACTTCACAAGACTTTCATTATTAATTCGTTGCATGTTAAATTTGTGATGTAGTCTTTTTTTTTAATACTAAATCCAAATTGTGTTATATGTTAATGTTTTGATAAATTGAAGCTTTCACAAGTTGTACCAAGTGGCTGCCAAGTGTTTGCACAAGATGTTTGAAAGTTGCTTTCAAATGTTAAAATTAAAAGGTACCAAATTTTTGTCCTCTTATTTTACTAAATCCCAATTGTGTTATATGTTAATGTTTTGATAAATTGAAACTTTCACAAGTTATACCAAGTAGCCACCAAGTGCTCACATGAGATGTTTGAAAATTGCTTTTAAATGTCAAGATTTAAAGATACCAAGTTTTAGTCCTCTTATTTATTAAGTCTCAATTGTGTTATATGTTAATGTTTTGATAAATTGAAGCTTTCACAAGTTGTACCGAGTGGCCACCAAATGTTCGCACAAGATGTTTAAAAATTGCTTTTAAATGTAAAGGTTTAAAGGTACCAAGTTTTTGGTCATGTATTTGGTTTCTTCTTGCAAATGAATATTTATGTTAGACCACAATTATGTATTGATGATTTTTTTGTTATATATGTGATTATATTATTGTTGGTATAAACATATACACATCAAGTCCTTAAACTTACCCAAATGTAGCACATAAGATTATAAAGAATAAAAAAAATGCCAATAATTTTGCAAGTTTTATTTGAAATTGTTTGAATTTAGCGATCACAAATGGCCCTCCTTACATTCACCATGTTGAGTTGAATCCAAAATTAATTAAATAGATGTTTTAGGTTGCTAGGCTAGCTTGCTGAGCCTAAATTAAGTATCCATGGTAGGCTACCTATAAGGTTAATTTTTTTGCCTAGTTGCCTAGGGTGCCAAACCTAGTTGTCGAAGTGCTTAGGTTCCTAGCCTATGGTGTCATGTTTAGGTATTAGGTCCATAGGTGCCTAGGTCTAGGCTTGCCATGTGGAAACACCTCATTTGATGCCTAAAGTTTGCTATGTGATAACATATCATTTGTTGCTTAGGCTTCCACATGGCAACACCTCAAATGGATGCTTGTGTGCCATGTGGCAACATCTCAATGGATGCCTAGACTTGCCATTTTTTAATTTTATCCAACAACATAGAAAGGTCAATCTAGACCAATGGATGGGTTTTCGTGATTATGCCAATAACAATCATGAAAACATTAATTAAAAATGTCACTTATGATTATAATCATGGAAAGGACTAATGGCAAAAAGAATGTGGCTTTATGGACTACATAGTTATGTAGTCACAAATAATATATATGATTGAAAATGTAGTCATATATGTAGTTATAAAACCCATTTTTTCTACTAGTGAAATGACAAAAAAAATGTTATCAATATTTTAAAATCAAGATTTTCACATTCACGAAACATATGGAATGATGATATTGGTGACATGCATCCTTTAATCCTCATCAAGCACATTAAACATTGAAAAATATGATTTGAAAAATGATTTCATCATTCAATCATGTAATACATTCAATAAAAAAACACAAAAATTTGAAGGTGATGGTTTCACAACATCATCAAATTCTATGATAATGGATTTTTACAAATTTAATGAAGAAAAAAAAGATTAATATTTGGCCATATTATAGATAGAAAAAATGTATTTTAATATTCCAATACATTTATTTATTATAAGAGGTGTTGGAATTGGTAAAAAATTTACTTTATAATTTATATTTCAAGGATTATTACAATTGTATAATAAAGACCGATCATTAGACTTAATAAAATTAAAGCCTTCCTCATGGCATTTACAAGTAAAGTTGCATTTAACATTGATAATCAAACAATACATTCAACTTTGAACAAACATTAATTAGCAAATATATCAAGTCTATAATTAGATTTCAAAAAATAAACTCACATGTTTATATAAACAATTACAATTAGTTGTTATAAATGAAATATCTCTTGTAAATGTTGTAATGTTTAATGTTATAAATAATCAATTAAGGGCAACAAAACATATTTAAAACCAATCTTTTGGTGATTTAGATGTCATCATGTTAAGTGATTTTTACAAGCACCTCTCATAAAAGATTGTTGGATTTTGTAATCCTTACTCATAATATTAATGCATTAGTGGCAAAATTTTGGAAAAATAATGTTAAATGCTATGAATTAAAACTAGTTATGTCACAAATTGATACACATTTAATAAAAAATTTAAACAAATTTCCATACATGCACACAAACTTGAAAAGACATTCAATATTTTAATTCAAATTGTTGTCAAAAAATACCAAACACATTAACAATACCATGCTTATTTTATACAAATATTCTAGTGTGAAAAATAATAAAGTTATATTTAACAAAAAAAAAAAGGCCCAACATTGAATTTTGAAACTATAAAAATTCATCACCATTCATGCCCACCATTGTATAAACTTTTAGATGACCTAGAAGTAAAACTATAGCTTTACATACTACAATTTGTATCAAAAAAAAAAATGTTAATTGAATTATGTGCTAAAAATTATGCAACATTTGATGGCTTTGTTAATCAAGTTGATCTTTACCTTAAGGTTAGTTTCATCATTAAATCATCCTCAAAATAGTGAAATGAAATTTTGTGAAAATATGAAATTGACGTTTTGAGAATCATCATAATTTTCATATGCTACATGCTGAATAATTTCACTATTCATATCACAATATTATAATAGATGATGTAAAAATAAATATAATTTCAAAATTTAAAAACGAATTCATTTTTTGAAAAATAAAATTATTTGTTTTGTCAATGGGGAAACTAACCCTAAGTAACATTATATTCAAAACATCAACATCCTATCATAGCAAAACCATAATTTGGATATTTTCCCAAATCCATAAACAAGAATGTTAGCTAGAGAAATTTTTATCAAGCTTTATACAAACAGTATTCAACCAAATTGGACATTAATTGAATGAATTATTAAAAACACAAGAATTGAAAAAAAATTAATCCTATATTATAATAAAAATTAAATTTCCAATTTAACTTAGAACACTAAGAACCATTCATCAACCACAAGGATTATCATTAGATGAATTAGTTTTTCATCCTATTAATGTTAAAAAACATGGACTATCATACACATTTATTTCTTGCATCCAAATAAAAGAAGGATTATATTTATTAATTCCACTTTAGCATCAAAACTTTCACATTGATCAACATATAATTGAAGAGAAGAAGAGATTAAAAATATTTACAAATTGGACAACTTTTGTTCCTTGATTGAAAGACTTTTATCATTCACATGTTAGGATACAAGCCTTCAACATAAATTCTTTATGACAACATTATCAAGATATAAATCATGATCATGACTTACAAATATCACATGTTTTTATGTATTTTAAAAATTAAAATATAATCATCAAATGATGTACACAAATTCATAAATACATCAAAATGTTCATATATTTCAATTTATGATGCTCATGATTTGACAATGATATACAACACATAGATGCTCTCACATTCTTATAAAACAACAATGTGTAATGGATTTGAATATATAGTAGATACATTTTAACATAACAATTCAAACAACAATATGTTTATAAAATTCATTCTTGTTCGATTTCTATGTTCATCAACACATTAGAAACCTTGATTCAAAAATCCTTAAATGATTGCCCATTCATTGTTTTAGAAAATTTTAATATTGACATCTTAGATGATAATAATCATTATACACACACACACACACACACACACACATTTTATAAATAAATTCAAAAATATCGCAACAAAAGCTAAATCACAATTAAACCACATGTGGATAAACTCACTTGAGAATGAATACAAATCATGTGTATGAGAAACGTATTGGCCAGATTCTCACAAATTAATTTATATGGCATTGAAACTACTATACACACTCCCAATCTATAACAATAAACCAATATCATCTTCATCCATCTAATGCCAGCTTTAAAAAATAATAATAATTTAAAAAGATTAAGCCTCTAGTGGTAGAGCCGCTTGTTTTGCTTTGGTAAAGGACAAACCTTTAAAGAATCTTCAAATTGTGAAGGGCACTTTAAAGGTCGACCTTTGAATGCAAACAGTAGTTTCTGGAGTAGTCTTTCTCAAGTGAAGGGCACATGGGCCCTCCAAATACAAGGCCTACATGGGACCAATATTCCGACTCCTACTTGGGGGGGTTGGGGGGTTGGATGGCTTTTTGCTTCTCCATAATCAGATGCCATTTGAAGCATTTTGAGCCATGAGCACATAACCCTAAACCCATAACATGCCACACATTTTGTTATGAGGTTATGAGCACATACACTAGTACCATGGTAATAAAAATCTCAGTTCTTTTCTTTTCCAGGCCATTGCTTCTAAACAATATAAACCCTAAACCCTGAAATGTGTCTGAAGAATAGTTTGGGGTTTCTGTGTACATAATTAACATTCCTGGGTTAAATGTAGACACTAGGAAGAGTCTCAATGGAGAAGTGCAATGATGGGTTTATAAACCCTAAACCCAATATGATCATCAAAGTGCAATGATGGGTTTACAAACCCTAAACCCAATATGATCTTCAAAGTGCAATGATGGGTTTATAAACCCTAAACACAATATGATCATCCAAGGGCAATGAGGGGTTTATAAACCCTAAACCCAATATGATCATCCAAGTGCAATGATGGGTTTATAAACCCAAAACCCAACATGATCATCATACTGTAGAAACAGATAGAAATTTGCCACAGAAATCTCTCTCTCTCTCTCTCTCTCTATATATATATATCCACTTCAAATGACAAATCAAAGCCCAATCATACATGACCTCTCCTTTGCCTTTCTCTATTCATGAGCCTCCAATTGAACCATTGGATAGAGAGAACCTTTCCACCAAAGATGAAGAAGCTGTGATGTGGCACAGATCATGAAGGAGGTGGCACTTAGCAATCAGGTGCCACCTTGCCTGTGGAGTTGTCTCACCATGCAAATTTTATTGGCCTTGCGTACCAAGGCAAGGATATTGCGTTTAGATTCATCATAAAGTATAGTAGCTTAAGGGAATTTGGCCCCTAGGTAAAAATATCGGTCTATTTTGATATGAGAATTTTTGAAAGGTGATATTTTGGCTTATGTTGAAACTTGAGATTAGTTATAGAGTTATAATATCTTGAAGGATTTTGGTTTCTTTTAGAGGATTTTTCTGAAAATTATACTTTTGCATGGTGAAATATTTGAGTTTTCAGAATTCTTCTTTTGCCTTCAGATACTTCATAATGTAAATGGCAAGGGCACACAGTGTGACACTCCCCTTGTTCATTTGGGATGTTGGCTTTCTTTATTTTGATTTGTTGCCTCTGCCTAGAGGCTTCATGCAAAGTACAAGAGCATCCATAGTACATGTCTGTTGAATAATTATTTAATTTTGAAGCCTCCATGTCAGAAAATTGAATATTCTTGAATACTCCAAAAGATTCTCTATTGCCTTTATTACAAAAAAAATCTTTGAAAAAAAATCATTAAAAAAAATTTCAACGTTTTTAGAAATATTATAGTTAGTGTTGAATCTCACAAGGTACTGTGGTATTTGTTTTGGTGTTTCCCTCTTTTTAAATCCTTGTCTGTATCAAGGTTTTTGGGGTCAAATTTCTGTGGTAGCTGAGGTTGTGATCAACCATAAGAAGAAGGTATAGCCAAATTTGGCTATTTCAAAGTATGAAAGTTGAAAATTTTAAGGATCTTCCTATTATTTTTTGCTACTTCTTTCAACCTGCTGGATAGAATGCTTGGCAATTCAGGCCAAAATTAAGAGCTCTAAATAATGGCAAAAGGATCTTCAAAAAGAAAGCCGAATTCGGGTTGCAATTTGATGAAATATTTCAAACAATTCTAGTTTTTCCCTGGTCTCCACTCTGTGTACATTGGTGTAATATCTAATACTATAGTACAGGGGTGGCCTCAGCACATGTTTGCTGAATAATTAATTAAATTTGAATATTCCATTTTGAAAACATGAAAATAAAAATTCAGAATATTTCAAAAATGCTCTTCCATTTCCTTCACCGAAACAAGTTTTTTCGGGGAGAAAAGTAAAAATTGAAAATTTCAGCATTTCCCAAAAATAATATAAATTTGTGCCCAGGTTTAGGGTTTAGTACTACAGTATATATGATAGAGAGGGTGTTTTGGTGAATAGGCTTGTTGTGTAGGTGTGAAGCAAAAAATGCAACCGATGAGATTGTTTGAATAGGTGCAGATTGTATTTTATTTATTTAAGAGTTGTGTTAATGAAGCGAAAAAGTATTAGAGCATCTCCAACGGTGCTCAGTATGTGCCTCCAGACAGTAAGATTTATTGCAAAACAGTCAAAATGTGCCGGTTTAGCTCACGAAATTGGTTTTTCCCACCAAAGTTGTACAACTTGCCGAGGCTGGTAAAAGGCACAACACAGTTGTTCACCTCCCAAAAAGAGTGTAATAAATTGCACCTGACTGCGGGTCAATATTTCTGATTGGTTGATCACACTGATTGGTCCAGGTGGTTTGCTATTAGTAATGCCCCATGTATATGCAATTCCAGTTTTAGTTTTATTGGTGGGGTTGCCAAAAAAAAACAGCTAAACTTAGACATTTAATTTTACTATCCAGAGTTGCATACTGAGCACCGTTGGAGATGCTTTTACTTCATATTGCATGCAATTACAAGGAGTTTTTGAGAAAGAATTTGGACTATTTTTGGCCTTGCCTACCAAGGCAAGGATATTGTGTTTAGATTCCTTATAAGTATACCGGTAGCTTAAGGGATTTTGGCCCCTAGGTAATAATAGGTCTATTTTTTTTTATATGAGGATTTTTGAAAGATGATAATTGTGTCTTGTGTTGAAACTTGAGATCAGTTATAGAGTTATGATATCCTGAAGGATTTTGGTTTCTTTCAGAGGACTTTTTAGAAGATTATATTTCTGGATGGTGAGATATTTGAGTTTCCATAATTCTTCTTTTGCCTTAAGATACTTTTTAATGTAAATGGCAAAGCCCCAGTGTGAGACACACACACCCCTTGTTTACACATGATTCTCTCATTTTGCTTAGGGTGCTTGCTCCTCATGTTACTTAACAGACAAGAGTTCTGGCAAACATTATTATTTGTGTTTGTGTTGTTTGGTTTTTGGTGGGTGTTTTGGGAATGATGGCTTCTTCTTCCTTTTGTTGTCACTTCCAAGGAGCTCCTTTCTTCACTCCCATTTGTGTTCCTCACAATTGTGCAAACAATCAGAAGCATTTCAGAAGCACCATTTCAGTCTCTAGATGGTGGTGGCATGGCTCACAAGATCCTGCTCTACAACAACAACAACCAGGATCTGACATCCATGCCAACCATTCTTTTTCTTCACCACATACAAGAAAACAAAAGAATTCCATTTTTGTTGCAAAGCCCAAACCCATCCAATTCCCCCTCCTCCCCCTCCTCTGCAGTTTGAAAACAGGCAGACCACAATTCTCATATCAAGCTCTGCCACCAATCGGACTAGACTATGTAACAAGACATGGCAGCAGCACTCCTACAAGAATTTGGAAAACAGGACCTCTTTTATCAAAGGAGGGCTTGAATTTTCAGGCCCATAATTTTGTTCCTCGGAATGCAACAGAAGCAGGTTCATCAGGATTTGGAAATGAAGATGAAGCTGAAGAAGAAGACTTTGGAGACCCACACTCCTCCTCAGATGAATTCGGCATCCATCTTTGCATTTTCCCTCTCCAGTAAGGTTCAAAGAGAAACCGATACAAAGTTCTTCTCTTCTTTTTTGTTGTGTGTATGTGTGACAAAGAGAGGGGAGAGAGAGAGAGTGGAAACGCTAAACTTGTGCATGACTGATTGTGTGTTTTCTGCATGTTGGGATTAGGGTTTAGGGTTTAGGGTCAATTTGTACATGACAGGAATGATTGTGTAGTTTTTTTGGCATGTGGGGTGGTGACAGGTTTTCTTCTTCCTTTGTTTTTTGTTTTTATGAAATCTACTGAGCTTGATGTCAGAAACCATTTTCAGTAATTTTTGTGACCACTATTCTTGAATCAATTGACAAAACTGTGTGCACTGCAATTGGTCCCCGAATTTTGCAGGAGTGCAGGTTTGCCGACCTCCTCAGGCCGACTACATGTAAGAGATTTCAGAACGAACCCACCTTATAGTTTGATGAGTTTGTGTAGTATTTGTGAATTGGGGGCTGCTCTCAACTCTCAGCATGATGTTGTTATGGATGATCAACACAGTTTTGTATGGGGTGAAATATGGCAGGTATATGAATCTCACTATGTGCAAATGTTTGAAGTTGTTATGGAGGTTGCAAAAGCAGAAGGAAACATTGCAAAATTCGGGATGCTTTTGGATGCAAAAGCTCTTGACTGTCATAATTCTAGAGATGAAAATGACCTCAGCGGACGACAACAATCCAACAATCAGCTCATTGGTTGCTGCTGCCATGTACAGGTTCCCAAACCCTTGAACAAAACATGACTTTTTTTGTTGTTGCTGATGCTAAAAAGTTTGACAGCAGCACATCTGAGTGTCATCAGCAGCACTCTCCTTGGCAGCTAAATTGGTACTTTTCCTGTGCAAAAAAGGTTGAAAGTATAAGTGACCATGCGGGGCACGAGGGCATAGTAGTGGATTACAGATGCATCAATCGATTTTATGTCAAGGATGTAAAGCTTGACAAGCCCTTCCATGTGGTACGTGTCGAATGGCTCAAAGATTACCCCCCGCATGTTCTTGGTGGCAGCAGCACTCAGACTAGGCAGGACTACTTAGAAAGGGAGGTATGGCGAGTCTTGAGTTCAGTGGCTGCCATAACTGCAAAACTAGAGTCAGCCAGCTCCAAATCCAAGGTCATGAAGTCAAGTAAGGTGCTGTACAATTGGTTGCCTGTGCAAGTCCGACAATTTGCACCACTGCCTTCATGGACTCGTCCAACATTTGCCCCAAATCAGCATGTTGCCAAAGGTAGGTACCAGATTCCTCCAGTCATTGTTGTGGGGGGTAATCAGGAATTTCTGTCCAACATAATTCTGAAGTTGACCAAAAACCCTCTCTTTCTGAATTGCAGATGTTGCAATTTGGAGGCAGAACAGTTTGAGCAATGCTGGTGATAATCCAGCAACAGCAGTTCCATCCCCATATGATGATGAAGAGGCAAACCCATATCGGTATGCTCGTGAAAAGCTCGTTAAGCTGATCCGACAAGAATCCTTCTCTTTTGCTGCTGCCACTACGGTGATCCCTCTTTCTCTCTTTCTCTCTGTGTTTCTCACTGGCATGAATAAAAATGGGTGAAGAACAGTATGGTTCAGGGTGTGGCTTTTGTAATGGTGTCCTGGACACTGCAATTTGATTTGTGGACTGGTCATTTGCATGGATGTGTTTAGTAGCGTACTACTGCACATGTGGTGTTCTCCACATGAGTGTTTTGAGCATGAGATTTCAATATGTGAATTTGCAACAACAAGACTTTGTGAACCTTAATTGTGAAGTTATTGATGATGGTGCGTCATTCACACCCTTTTTTCCTTTGTGAATGCTGGGCAGGTGGAAGCAGGTCCAGAAGAGATCAGTGCATTGTTACACACATGTGACACATCAACACGACTTTCTTGGGTAGATGCTGAAATAACTTATATCATTCATATTGATGTTAGGGATATGTTTTTGGCATCATAGACTACAATCTGATACTTGTGGAGTATCCTTGTTTGCTGTGTTTTTTGTGGTCTAAGGATGGCAATTTCATGCCTGCAAAATCAACCTAGAAGTGTATGTTTCTTTTTGGCGATTTTAACTTCAGATACAAGAACTGGGTAAATAGGAATGTACTGTGTGCACACATTTCTGGTTGTTTAGCATGCCCGAGCCAACATTTGCAACTTTTCCCATCTCTTGTATATGATGTTTAATGTAGTCCTGGTTTTTGTTGGCCAGGTGCTGGATGCAGTACAACCTTACTTGGCAAAACTTGAAGCACAAAATTCACTGTTGGAGGCCATGGGAACAATGAATTGAGTTGCACACACTTTTAAGTATCCAAATTTCAGGACTTGACTGAGACATCAGTGGGCCAGCATTCAACATGCAAAAGAAGACAACTATTGGCCCAATGCTGGGAATATGTATGACTAGCAGAAACTCCTGTGACAGGCATCCTTGGAGAAGTACCTACCTATTTGGCATTGGATTCAAGGACCTGTGACTATGTTTTTGATAATTCTAGGTCATGGTGCATTTGGCGTTGTGTATTTGTAGACTACAGTGATTTAGGTTGTGGTGCATTTGGTGTTGTGTATTTGTATATTATGATTTTTTAAGACCTTCAATACCAGCAAAAATTGAAAGTGTTAAACAGTATCATGTTTTGTACATAAACAGTGTACATATTCAATATTCAATATTTGAGTGATGGTGTGTGACCAAAATTCTCCATACCTATTATGGATGGAAGGTATACTCCCATCTTTGCTGTTGTAAGAAGTCCCTTCTGTCAGTTAGCTCTCAAGTTTGTATCTCTTCAATTGCAATCCCCCCCCTTCTTTCTCTTCAACCATCTCTCAATTTTTCTAGAAACCAAAAGTACTTTTTTTTTTCAGCCTCAAAATTGGCCTGGTTTCAAAATGTGAGAATCTGTGATTGGAGTTTCAAACATCACAGCAGTCACTCTTGTTGGGGCACTGAAGTCCACAGGTGATTGATTAGCTTTAAAGACAGGAGAAAACCCATTACAAAAAAACCAACAATCTGCAAAGGGAATGTAAGGCTCATCCAATTGTTTGAAATGGACAACCAAACATGAAATCGTGTTTTGCAGATCCATCAATCTTCCAGTTTTTCTCTTTGCAAATAATATTGACATCTTGCTCAATGTACTGCAAAAATAAAGATACCTGCTCAGCATTTTCACTAAAGCATTTTGGCTAAACCTAGGAAAAACCAGGCTAGTAGTGCTGGAAACTTGAAAGGCGTGAATGATCTCATGAATAATCAGAGGGACTTCAAGCTGATGAAAGGAAAATGCAGCATACCCAAAATGTCTATCGGATTTCTGAGCAGGCACGCGGACCACTTGGCTCTCTCAAACAATTGCCAATTGCAGAAACTGCAGCCTCAATTGAGGCATCTTCACCCTACTCAAAACAACAACAAACATTCTCAGCAGATGATACCATACAAGGTATCAGTCACAAGGACTCTACATTCTGAGTTAAAGTTCATCAAAAAAAGAACCTTCATTGAGCAAAAAAATGATATATCATCACTTTTGTTGTGCAATTTACACTGATCAGTGGTCCTCATACTAGTGTGAGTGTTTGTGAACTTCAGACGCTCATGTATCAAACTTCTTCATGATCTGTAGCTTAAGAGAAGGTAAAAGGAAAGGATGATGGAATTTTTGCTGCAAAAAAAGATTTTTGCATTACCTTTTCTTGCCAATAGAACAAGTTGCCATATTTGCCAGCAAGTCGTGACCAGAAACTTCTGGGAATGCTAAGGTCCACACCTGCTCCGACATTGAAGTTTAGAATGTTGCCTGCAAAACCAACCAGAAAACCCATCACTGGGAATCCCATATGCCATGGTGTACCCAGGCTTCTGAACCCATGCTTCTGACATACAAATCCCATATTCCATGGGGTACTCAAGCTTCTGAACCCATGCTCCTGACATAGAAAATTGTGGTAAGAAAAATTGTTTCAAAAGCAAGTAGAGAGAAGAGTCACTCGAGAAGTAGCAACTGATGGTGGTTACATGATACAACAACACAAATTGTCTGTAAGAGAGGACAGAGAAGAAGACAGTCAATCACATACATACCCAAGCTAGGATCTGCGACAAACACAATCGTGTTGTCATCTACTTGCCAGAACTCCCGCACTGCCAGACCTGCATAAAATTGCCACAGAAATTCATCTTGTTTTGTCAGACATGTATATTCCCAGCAATAAGCTTAACTCCTTCAACTGTGTTGAAATCATCCACCAACAAGAAAAGCATCAGAGTTTAATCAGCAGACTCAAAAGCCCTGAGCAACCCACAGATGTTGCTGAAAACCAGTTGATAGTTACAGAGGTATGTTGGAAAGCTCTCTGTGTCTCTGGGTCTGTGTCTCTCTCTATCTCTCTCTGTGTGTGCATGTTGTCACGAGAAACAAACCTGGAGTTTTGGGATAGTTTTGTGCAAGCACCCGGAGCTTGAACCCTGTATCTTCCTCAAGACTTGCCACTGCCTGTGCAATGCGGAATTTCTAAAACACCACCAACCAATCCACAAACACACAAAAACATCAAAAATTGCTTACAACGTAGCAGCACAGTTTGCAACCAAAACAGGAGAACAGCAGCAGCAGCAGTAGAGCAAGTTTGAATCAATGAGAGGAAAGAATTTGTGAACATTCTCAACTCCACCACATTCTTGAAGAATCAATTGTGCAACATTTTCAAATGGGACTTTGTAGCTTGGTGGAGCCCAGGTCCCAGAGACATCAAAGAAGCAATTGGAGATATGAGCGAAGCAGTTGGAGACTGGGAGAAGCAAATGGAGCCATCAAAGAAGCAACTGGAGATATCAAAGAATTAATCAAACACATCAGAGAAGAAGAAATTGGAGACATGAAAGAAGACAAAGAAGAAACAAAAGAGCTTGGTGTCAGAGAGACAGACCTGTCCTTCAGACAAGAATCCTGCCACATCAATGACAGTGGTGTATTCCTTGGGTAGTAGCTCTGGCTTGTTGACGCCCTCGAGTCTTTTGGCCATGGCCATATCCACACCTGCTTCCCCAAACCCCAAAAGAACATTCTTCTTCTTCTTCTTCTTTTGCAGCAATTTGGCAATCCAAGCTTTCTTCTTGTGCACAATCTTCTTGTTGTTGCCACTGCATGAATTCATGCAGCAGCAAGCAAGCAAGGGATTTGACAAAAAATTTCCATGTCTAAAGAAATTCTATGACCTGGAAGACGTAGAAGAGCAAGACAAAGAAACACATGACACGGATCTGGAGAAATTCCTGCAATGCAAAAAAATGCAGGGATGAGGGACTGACCAGATCCAAGGCATAGAGCAAGACTGAGTGATGCTACAAGTGCACCGTTCTTGATGAGATTGGCGAAGCTGCTGCTGCAGCCGTGAGGACCACCCCTGTGCTGCTGCTGCTGATGATCCTCCTCCACCTCCTCCGCCAAACCCATCATCATCGTCTTGACGAGACTTCCTGTTCTTCTTGTTGAAGCTCGTGCGCTATGGCCATCATCATCCTTGCAGCAACCAGTTCTGAAACCAGCTCTTGTTCTCGGAACCCAGCTGCAATCCTTGAGAGCTTCCTTCGAACTGTAGCTGCAGCTGACGGAGGTGGGTAGAAGATTCCCTGCAAAAACTGCTCCGGATGCAAACGCATTTGCCATTTGGGTCGTCGTCGCCGCCATTCCTGTTCTCTGTGTTCTCTATGTACCTCAAGATTGTAAGAGTCTCGGATGTTGAAAGAAAGCTCCAACGTTGCCTTCAACAAGAAGCAGGAAAACGATCCTCAGATTTTCCAATAGTAGAAAGAAGAAAGAGAGCAAGGGAGGAGGAGGGAAGGTGATGTGGGTAGCGGCGACAACCCACAAATCTTATCAGATTGCTGCTGCAACCTGCAAGATGGCAAATGGGTCGCTCCACAAGATTTCATCCAATCTCCAAATGGGAGGGAAGATCTTGCTCTTTTCATAGCTATGGAGTGTTGGTCCCCGCAGATTGAAGCTTTGATATGCTGCAGCAGCAAGCAAGAATTTCTCTCTCCCTCTGCAGATTGAAGGCTTTGCTTTGCTGCAGCAAGAATGTAGGTGTGTGTGTGTGTGTGTGTGTCTTTCTTCCTCTGCAGATTGAACCTTTTGGGTTTGCTTCAGGAAGTATGTCTGTCTCTTTCCCTCTGCAGATTGAACCATTTGATTTTGGGGCAGCAACAATTGTTTCCCTCACTCTGCAGATTGAACCTTTTGGTTTGCTGCAGCAAGAATACCTGTCTCTCTCTCCCTCCGCAGATTGAACCCCTTGATCTGCTGCAGTAAGGATGTCTCTCTCTTTTCTCTGCAGATTG
>Ga0209611_10006987_pt1 | contig 18222 bp, 9 predicted proteins | sample S1TSphgellanicum_3_FD_187693 | JGI IMG/M metagenome (GOLD analysis project Ga0209611, IMG submission 187693) | Host-associated microbial communities from peat moss isolated from Minnesota, USA - S1T2_Fc - Sphagnum magellanicum MG (SPAdes) (version 2) | ecosystem: Host-associated > Plants > Peat...
CAAGTGGGAGATGTGAAGTTTTTCATTGTGGTCTATGTGGATGACCTCATTTTGGTGTGCAACAATCAAAACAAACTTTTGCAAATCAAAGAGGAATTGAGTCAAAAGTTTGAAATGAAGGACCTCGGGGAGTTGCATTTCTTTTTGGGGATGGAGGTGGAAAGGAATCGAGATGAAAAAGTCCTACGCATCAACCAAATCAAATACCTCAAGGAAATTTTGAAGCGTTTTCGAATGGAGGAATGTAAGCCCATTGGAGTTCCATTGGATCCCAAGGTGAAGTTACAAAGGAATGCAAATGGAAATGATGAATCAAAGGGATTTCCATATCAACAAGCAGTTGGGTCTTTGATGTATGCCATGTTGTGCACATTGTATATTAATTGCAACATATTTGTTGTTTTAATGACACATTTATAATAATTCTATAATAGTTGCCACATATAACTATAAGGCAACTCTTGAAAAGTCAAACATGGTTGACTACATGTGTATTTATGATGTATATAAATTACCATATAGAAAACCCATTTTCAACTCGCTTGTAACTATAATACAACTAACTGATTTTTCGACATGGCAATTTATTTATTAATACACCATTTTTTAAGGGGATAGTTGCACACTAGTTGTTATGGATAAGGGATAATTGCATAACAATTGTAAATGGATTTTTTTTGAATTTTAGTTGCAGGGTAGTGTGCTTTCAACAAATGCGATTTCTCATATTGATTGTTAGGAAAATTACCAAGTGGGAGTGGTAACTTTCCAAACCATAATGCTATATTTGGGGTGAGACTCATTATAATGCACCATAATTCTACCTTAGTTTGTGCAGTGCATGGGCTTTATAATATGCCTAGTTCAATGTTTATGGTCTTCAATAAAACAATCACGTTGTCACACTTATTTGAACTTGTCAAATCATTTTATATTATGCAATGTTAATTGAAGTTGTTTAAGTAAAAATGTCCACTGACATATTTTATTGTACTGACATTGGGACTAATTTAAATGTTGTAATGAATATAAAACACCATCAATGGATATGTGCAAGATCTTGTTGGTAAGGTGGAAGGCCTAATGACATGGTCAATCATAATGGATTAAAAACATGATGAGAATGCAATTAGTATAAGACAATTATAGTCATGCATCAATATGTTGATTAACATGCACAAAGATTTAAATTGCAACATGGTGAACTTGGTGGAGAAGCTAGGTGCAAATGTATGAAGGGAACATGAAATCAATGGAATCCTTACAGAAAAGTGAGGTGTAAGACCAGGATTGTCAACCCCTACACTTACAGTAGAGAACATTGGTACACAAATGGACAAGGGGGTGAAGGATTCAAGGCTTGCTTATGGCAAAAGTGACAACATGTTCAAACAATGTTAATCAAGGCAATACATGTGATGTGCTAGCAAGTGCAACAATGAGTATTTTGGGTCTCTTAGGGTCAATAATGCTTCCACCAATATGATGTTAAAATGTTGTGCAATATCTAGGAAGGCAAGAATCCTAATAAATTATGCACTTTGATGGTGTTTGAGCTTAAGATCTTGGTATGTTGAAGCAATTTAATGTTGTTATGACTGTACAATGCACATGTGCTGGATGTATTGATTTAGTCTAATCTTGAAAAAAAAAAAAGGTGTGGCCTCTCAAAAGGTAAGACATTAACTATGCCTTTACATGTTTGTGTGTGTAGTTTTCTACAAGAGGGAAAATGTTAGTTGTGGCAGAATATGGTTTTTGATTGTGCAAAAATTGATTGTAGAGCTTTACAATTCATAACCCCAAAACAACCAAAACACACGGTGCACCAAAAGTTGCGTTGGGCTAAATGCCACTCAAGTATTTATATTATCCAACCTCCTTGCCCACATGATGGATTTGACTAGATTTATGCATGGTTAGTAGGATAGTGCCACCCTAAAATGTATGGGCCGCATTTGGTAATTCTCTTCCAACTTAGAACCTACTTTGTGGTGATCAATGTCAATGTTCTTGGTACATGTGTAGATGTATCCTAAGGATGTAATTGATGGCTTAAATGTGGAAAATTGTCTATTTTTAGAGTGATGGATGTTGAATGTAAAGTCTAAAGGGGACATTGATCAATGAGACTTCCACCTCATTCCATGTTGCTGAATGGAGTGGACTATTGTATTTAACAAAATTATAATGTGCATGTAGGATATAACAATGATGTTGTCCAATCTTGGCCAAGAACAAGTTGTGACCTTTCAAAAGGTAAAGATGTCAAGCCTCACAACCTCATTGTATTTGCAATTTTGTACTAGAATGTAGAGGCTAGTTGTGATACACAACATGAGGTCTAACTTGGCCTATCTTTGATCACATAGAGCCCAACAAGTCATCCTCCCAAAGCAACCAAGGCACATGGTGCAACATCAAAACTATATGCAGCTCAGGTAATCTAGTTTTCCAACCTTTTTGGTTATAGCTTGTACTAGAATCCTAATTTATGTATGGTTGAAATGGTCAACTATTTAAACCTTTTTTATATACATTGCAAGCTTAGCACATAATATGGCAATTCTAGGGGGTAAGAGTGTGTACATTGTGTTTAAGTAGACATTTTTTATGGTACAATCCACAAGAAGCTAATTACTAGATGTTACTTTAGTTTTGGCTCCTAGATTGTTGCAAATTTTTTAGTGTGATGAATGTGGTAATGCCTTTTCACCTGGTGCACCACATTGAATAAATTGATTGGTAATTGCATATTCGCATTGGCATCAAGGTACTCTAAACATACCCAATTGATAAACGAAAAACTACAACTAAAGTGATTTATGGACTCCTTAGCAACAAGGTTAATGACAAGGAAATTCTTATGGATTATGTTGCTGTCAAAGTTCAAGAGGTGTTTATTCCAACAATGATGGTACCAAATGTTGATGAGACACCTGGGCTAGTAAAACCCCACCATGTGCGCGTGAAGATTTCATTCAGGGCTACAATTCCCTGGTCATCCAAATTCCTCAAGCTTGCCCAAGATGCACGTAGTAACCATGTAGTTGTTTTGTAGTTCCATCATATTCACCTTAAGTAATATTTGGCTATTGTAGGTAAGCAAGCATGGTTGGAAGACTTGGAAATGTGCTTCCAATTGGGTGGTGTTTAGCATTAGGATTTTGCTTGTCAAGAACATGGACTTGCCATGTGTAGATTGGCTAGAATAGACTTTGATTTGTGCACATTTGTGTTCTAGTAATGAACTTGGTTTAGCCAAGTCTTGGAAGCATTTAATGTAGTTTATAACAATGTTGAAAATCCTTACAATTCTTGCTTTATAATAATAATTTAAAAATGCATAACTTGGTTAGGCTTATAGGTTTTTTTAGAGAGTTCTTTAACCTAAACCCTAACCTAAACTATTGGAAACAACTTGAAAACAAGCAAGAAATGAACAATTGTATTAACTAACGAGAAGATTACAAAGGTTGTATGCTTCAAATGCTACAATCACAAAACTATGACTTGCAACAAGTAACAAAGCTTGAGGGTTCTATGTGCACTCCAAAACCATGAAAGGACAGAATGAAAGACAATTCAAGACCACTCCATTATATACTATTTCCTAACCCTAAAGTAGTCGCCACTTAACCCTAACCTAGCCGCCACCAAACCCTAACCCTAGCCGCCATTTAACCCTAACCTAGCCGCCACCAAACCCTAACCCTAGCCGCCATTTAACCCTAACCTAGCCGCCACCAAACCCTAACCCTAGCCGCCATTTAACCCTAACCTAGCCACCACCAAACCCTAACCCTAACCACTACCTAACCCTAGCTGCCACCAAACCCTAACTCTAGCTGCCACCAAGCCTTAAGTAGTTTCCACTTCTAAACCCTAACCTAATTATTATAAGGATGTGAATACTATTCATCTTTTTTGATGAATGTTTAACACATTCATCAATATTGAGAATTAGAAACGAATAGTATTTTTAACATAAACTAGGCCTAGCCCAAGCCTATAACCAACTAAAACCCTAACTTAACCCAGACTTATTCCGAACCAAGTCTAAACGTAACATTAAACCATCCTCGAACCTACACTGGAGCTTCCCCAGACCGAACCCAAACATAGCCAAACCTATCCCAAACCTAACCCGAACCTTTAACAAACCTAACCCAAACCTAAAATGAACCTTTCCCAAACTTAACATGAACCTAAAACGAACATTTCCCAAACCTAACCCGAACCTAAAGTGAAAAAATTCCCAAACTTAATCCTATCCAAAACGAACCTTTCCCAATCCTAACCTTAACCTAAAACAAACCTTTCCCAAACTTAACCCGAACCTAAAACGAACATTTCCCAAACCTAACCCGAACCTAAAGTGAAAAAATCCCAAACCTAATCCTATCCAAAATGAACCTTTCCCAATCCTAACCCTAACCTAAAACAAACCTTTCCCAAACTTAACCCGAACCTAAAATGAACATTTCCCAAACCTAACCCGAACCTAAAGTGAAAATTTTCCCAAACCTAATCCTACCTAAAACGAACCTTTCACAAACCTAACCCTGACCTAAAACAAACCTTTCCCAAACCTTCCCCCAGCCTAACCCAAGCCTAAATAGTCCATTGTTCTTTGACATGTGGTTCAAGTCAAATATGAACACAAGGACATTTTTTTTCATAAACCATAACCCTAATCTATATCTTTTTGACACATGGCACTAGTCCCACAATACACTTATCATGTTATTATTTATCAATAACAAATTTAGTTGGATGAAATGTGAATGAAACCCTAACCACATCCCCACCCTATCCTTAATTACATTTGACATATGGTAGCTAGTCACATGGATAATTGTCATGTGACAAATGGCTAACTCAAATTGATATATATATATAAGATATTTGATTTTAAATATGTTCATCCAATGGGCAAGGATGAACAATCTAGATAATATGTTATGGCATATATTACTATAGTCATGGGGTACGAATAGGTTTTACGTGACTAAGACAAAAATATGATTAGAGGATAAACGACATGTCCATATCGACTACATAGTCATGTAGTCATGAGTGGTATTTACAACTACAAACCTAATCATGGGTGCAATCATATGTGCCATGGTTTAGTGTAGTGTGAGAATGTTAAACAGGCAATTGGGTACAAGATTGTTTATGGGTTGATGGGTGGGTAGAAGAACAAAAATCACATTATCGCATGTGATTATTTTTTCTTTAACCCTACTTTGTTTTGGGATCTTTAAAGGTTGGGGTGCATGCAACAAGCATTTGCAGGACCAATTGAAAAGGGTGGTGTGGTTCTTTAACCATTGATCCCAAAAAAAGATCAAGAAGACAACTTTGGTATCACATGCATGTTTCAAATGAACAAGTTGCTATAGTTTTTTGGTTTGACAACAAACCAATTTCCATTTTGTTTACTGCTTTCAGTCCAATTGACCATGCATGCGCCACATTTGTCACTTGGTGGCATCTAATTGGTCCATTGGAGATCCCTCCTAAAGCCTAATGCTAATGCATTGCCATGAGCATATGCGTGGGGTTTGATGTATAGAATCAACTGTGTGGATATTATACTTTGCAAAGGCAAGATCACAAATGATGGCATTGGATAATGTTCCACATCATTGATACCACCATTGTGAACTCATACATTATGTACAAGGCACATATGACCCAACTCGGCAAGTTCAACGTGGCTTTGGTTAAAACTCTCATAAGAAAATGTGTGAATTTTATTCCAAAGGCAACAACAATGGTATGGGTTTCAGTACCTAATCCCCAGGGGTTGCATTGTTATATGCAATGAACATGAACCCTATTTTCAAAGGTGCATCAAATATTTTTTTTAAAAAAAATTTAGGTATTTCAATTGGAGGAGTCTACACATGTAAATGGCTACAAGGGCCAAAGTCATAAAGCATTCTAAAAATAACAAATAATGTGAATATGGCCATTTGATCAACTAGGGGTTTGATAGTGCATTTGTGGCATTTTGAAACCTATTTTAAAAGAGGTATCAATTTTTTGTTATATAAATTTCTCTACATATGCCAATTGAAGGAGTTTGCACATGTATGTAACTATTAAGGGAAAACAATTCAAGTCATTTTAGAAAAGACACAAAAAAATATGGCCATTTGATCACTTAGGGGTTTTCCAATGTTTGTGACATTTTCATTACTATTTTCATTGTTGTATCAAATGCATGCCATTTTTCTCATTGGTGGAATTTACACATGTAAGTAGCTACTAGGGTCAAGGTTTGAAAAAATTCTAGAATTTTTTTAAAAATATGGCCATGTAATCACGAGGGGCTGTCCAATTTCATAATGGCACATGTGACCTTCCCCTTCACCCTCCCCCCCAAATAGAGGGAGAATGGCCCTCCCCGCCATTGTCACCCCACCCTGTAACCAAAAAAACAAAAGAAATAAAAATAGCCCATCTAACCTTTCCCCATACTCACATAGGAAAAGAAAGCCATCCCACCATTTCCCCCCCACCCCATATAGGAACTTAAGGAGAATAATTTTTTTAAAAAAAACCTTCCCCATCTCCCATCATGGCCAACAAGGAAGAAAAGAAAAGAAAAGAAACCCTTTATAAGCCACATTGCCTAAACCCTCCCCCTTCTTCCTTTATTCCCCACAATGACCAATACATGTAATAATAAATATGGTATTTTGTACTTGGGAACAAAGGGAACCTTTTGTATTTTTTAAACAGTCCTAAACTATGTTTTCTTCTTGTTTGCCCCAAAAGCATGAAAAATAAAAACAAAATTTAGGTTTACCTTGGATGACCAACTTTGACCATCCATTATTCATTCATTTCAATTTTTTTTTGAATAGTTTTCTTTGCACATGATTCATATGATGTTACAATAATTTCACCAATTTTTAAAAAAATGTAGAATGAAATCTTGGTCTAAATCTCCAAAACCTTGTAATTATGAAGGCTGCTTAAAACTAGAAACTCCAAAGTTTCATGAACAATTTTATTAATTTTGATTTTTTTTCCTCCATAAAATTATAATTAGTGGTTTTTTAATTTTGAAATATTAAAAGAACTTGTAGTTATTACCAAAAACAAATACCAATCCAACATGGGTAGTTTTCACCAATTTTCATCATAAGAGATTGTCACAAAAGTCTATAAATTTGGAATAATTTTGAAAATCTTTATATGGGGCACATTTTACAAAGTTTGCTAATATGAAAAAAATTCACTTATGAACATTGATATGATGGACTTTGTTATGTTGAGTCAAAATATGTTCAAATTATTCCAATGAACTAACTATAAACCAAAAGTAACCAACCTTCTTTGACTTAGTTGTGTATGAGTACAATGCACAATAAGACAAGCTTGCTTCAAAATGTGCATGTGGTGATTATTACAATGAACAAGACCTATTGTTGGTTCAATTAGTTAATTGGGAGATACATCCTAAAATTCAATTTTTTGGGGTGGTGAGTCACTTTAATTTGGCCCATCACAAAATGATATTGGAACTTTGAACACTATAGTAAATAATACTTTGAACTCCCAAAATAAAACTAAAGATATGCAACTTCCTTTTGGCCCATTTATATGAAAAATGAAATGTAGACCACTAATTTAGAGTCTTACTATACATTTGTTGTTTTCAATAGTAAACCATGCTAATCAATAGTAGCAAACCTTTCATTTTGCACACCTCGTTCACCTCTAGTTTTGAAAAACAATATTGAAAGGGTGTAAGACAAACAACAAGATACAAACAAACTAAAGAAAAAAAAAGATTTTGAAATGGAGTTTGATCTATGATGAATTATCATCTGAAATGATTATGGAGTTGTCACAATGATGATCACCAAAATACCCATTGTACATAAACTAGTTCCAATAAAACATCATCACTAGAATTTATGTAATATTCATTAAATAAAAATAATTGTTCTTATTGTAATATAATTTCGAGTTTTGAAATAATTATTAGTATTGAAAGGGATAATTTTAAGCAAAGGATATGGGATAAATTGAGGTGTTATTGGGAACACCCTTGAGGAACACATTGAGAACTTGGGGACCACAATGAGAAACCCATTGGGAACATGTGAGCATAATAGAGAACTCATTGAAAACATGAAGAACATCATTGGGAAACATATGGTAACAAATTAGCAACATGATGAAAACACAAGAATAAAAAAATTCCTCCCACCCCTCCCTACCCCCTTTTAAAGAAAAAAGATGAACCTTTTTAAGTATACGTCCAATTGTCTTGGGGATTGTTATTTGGTGAGCATGTGAGCAAAAGCGTGCGCCTACAAGCAAGAACTAAGAAGGCATATTCTAATTATATTCCATCCATGTCAGTTAAAATATTCCTTGATAGATTTTGATGACATGTCAAAATATACATTCATAAAAAAATATTCCACCACATTAGTAAAAATTGACATGTCATCACTACCACATGGATTTGCCACATGGACACACAATAACAATGTTTTTGTTCAATCAAAATTTAGTAAAAAAATCTACCATAGTTGGTGCCCCATGTGTTGAAGCAAAAATAATAATTTGGTGCATTATTAAGAATCTTGCCATTTGGTTTCAAACATGTCCTACATGGCAAAATATTATCTATCAACAAAAGCATATTTTGCATTGCCATGTCATTTATGCTTGTTGTTGTCATGGCCATTGTAATGGGAGACAAGTTAAACATAGCTATAACCTAAACTTGTTAATAAAAGACAAGTGGTCAGATATAATAATAATCTATACAATACAAAATTCTTTTGACAAAAGATATTTCAACCGTTTTAACAATATTATTGTGAAACAACTATTCTAACAAACATTGAAAATTTGATGTAGAGTTTGCACATGTTTCCTGCAAAGGGTTATGTAATCGAAGGCATCACTGTAAGAATGTGAGAAGAGAATGTGAGAAATTGAAAGTACATTGTTATGAATATTTATTTGGAACTAAACCCTAAACCAATGGCACTTCCCATATAAATTTTAATTGTTGTTGTCACAAAATCCAACAAGTGTGTGGTCATTGTTACACATATTAGGAGATTATTATATTCCAATGCAAACCATGTTCTAATTATTGGAAAAGTGGGTATTTAATCCACAGATTTTCATGCACACATTATCAATAATAATTTGTTTTTGTGCCTTGCCGTGAGTTTTTTATACAAACTCTCCACTCTCAATGGTTTTGTTCTATTTGAAAAAGACAACAAACATGGCTTGTCCTCAGGACTTAGACTTGTACCCTATTATCAAGAAGAAAGAGATGAAGTCCATCAATGCAAAATACCAAGTACAAGTTGGATATTGGGTAGCAAGGAACCATTTGCAAGACTACAAAATCTATGTGACAACAATTTGTATGTTTGACAAAAACACAATCAACAAATAATGTTTAGAGAACCAATGAAACCTAGAGGAAGATGAGTACGAATCACCAACATTTTTTTATTCATGGAGATCGAAGAAATTGTTGAAGATTATGATGTAGATGTTAGAAACATAGATAATAGTGTGGTAGATATTAGAAACAATGTGGTAGATAAGTGTTGCAAGCAATCAAAGACATAGGTAGATTTGAGATATGTTAGTACCACGAACATGTTAGAATAAGGAGGGAGAGAAATAGTTATCCCATATGGTTTGTCAATGTAGTGGTACATGGAAGGGAATCTTTGAGCAAGGTTGGAGGGGAGTTGGATATCTCACTCCAAGCATTGTTCGCATACTTGTGTGTGTTCTATGTGCTTGTGATTGCTCTGATACCATGTAATCTCTCCTCTAATCCTCCTTGTCAAACTCCACTTTGAAACGTTCCGAAATGAGTTTACTCACCGAAATGAGATTATTCTTCATTTTTGGAACATGAAGAACTTGGGTGATGGTTGTGTGTGTCAATTGGCCTCCCACTTGCATTGTGGCTTTGAGGTTCCCCTTGCCAATGGCCTCTAAAACGGTGTCATCACCCATGAACACCCTCCTTGGGGAAATGCACTTGTACGTGGTAGACCATTCTTGTTCGAATTTCATGTGTTGCGTTGCACCCAAATCGACAATCCAATCATACGTGGTATGATCATTGGCACTCAATGCCGCAATAAACACTTGCTCGTGATCTTCACAAGCTTGATTAGCTTTTTCTTTTTCATCACTTTTCTTCTTCAAACAATTTCTCACAAAATATCCGGGTTTCTTACAATAGAAACAAAACTTCTCGTTTGACTTGTGAGTTTTGTTCACTGATGTGTTAGTTTCGGAACCACATTCTTTTCTTTTGGACACTTTGTGAAGCAACCTTGCTACAATGAATTAAAGGTCTACATCTTTCGTGGACATGGACTCCAAGCTTGTGACTAAGTTATCAAAGGATGGAGGAAGGCTCATGAAGAGTACCATGTAAACATCCTCATCCATAATGTTCACCTCGATGGAATGTAGTTGGTCCGCAAGGGTTTTCACCGTGTTAATGTGCACAAGCATGTCATCTCTTTCTTGCATTTTGATGGTGAAGAATCTCCTTCGAAGGAACAACTTGTTGCCAATGGTCTTAGCTTCATGCACATCACAAAGAGCCTCCCACGCACTTCTCACATTGTCACAATATTGAATGTGTGCAAATTGAACATCCGTGAGATGTTCACAAAGCAATGCAAAAGCCTTGGTCTCTTTTTCGTTGTAATTGGCCCTTGCAACTTTTTCACTTGGCAAGGTGGCACTCCCATCAACAAATTTCCAAAGCCCATGTTTGGAAAGCATCATGCACATTTTGAACTTCCAAAGGTGAAAGTTGCCGCCATCAAACTTCTCCATGACTTTCAAGGACTCCATTTGAAAAGAAAACATTTTGAACACAAATGCTCAAACTTTCAATGAATCGAAGAACTCTCTTCCACACACTTTCACCTTGAAACTTGATACTTTCAAGAAACTTGAAGAAATCTCTTCCACACTTCTCATTCACTTAGAAAAGGACTTCTACTTCCTTTGCATCCTTGCAAACTAAAAGCCTTCCCTCAAACTCAAACACCTTTCTTCCACACACCTCAAACTTTCAATGAATCGAAGAACTCTCTTCCACACACTTTCACCTTGAAACTTGATACTTTCAAAAACTTGAAAAACAAGTTTTTCACATTTGAAAAACTTACAAAACCTTGAAGAAATCTCTTCCACACCTCTCACTCACTTAGAAATGGACTTGTACTCTCTTTGTAACCTTGCAAACTAAAAGCCTTCCCTCAAAAGGATTCTCCCTTTCTATGTTATACACGCTAAACCCTTGACTATTTTTTGTTCTAACACAATGTCCTTTCTCTTGCTTGGTGTGGGCCCATAACCTATTGGAAACAACTTGAAAACAAGTAAGAAATGAAACATTCAAAGTTCATGAAATGGAACAATTGTATTAACTAACAAGAAATCACAAAGGTTGTATGCTTCAAATGCTACAATCACAAAACTATGGCTTGTAACTACTAACAAGACTTAAAGGTTCTACGTGCACTCAAAACCATGAAAGGAAAGAATGAAAGACAACTCAAAACCACTCCATTATATATTATCTCCTAACCCTAAAGTAGCCGTCACTTAACCCTAACCTAGCCGCCACCTAACCTTAGCCGCCACCAAACCCTAACCCTAGCCACCGCCAAGCCTTAAGTAGTTTCCACTTCTAAACCTTAACCTAACTACTACAAGGATGTGAATACTATTCATCCTTTTGATGAATGTTTAACACATTCATCAACATTGGGAATTAGAAACGAATAGTAGTTCTAACAAGCAAGCAATGTGAACATTTGGAAGTGGTTGAAGTCAAGGCTTGAAGATGAATTTGAGATGAGTGATCTTGGAGAGTTGCATTATTGCCTTAGCGTGGAGTTTAAGAAAGACCGTGCAAACCACACCATAACCATGAGCCAAAGCAAGTACATTGAAGAGGTGCTCAAGTGCTTCAACATGGAGGAGTGCAAGCCCATTGGAACTCCGTTTGATGTGAATTCCAAGCTCTTGAAGCTCACAGAGGAGGAGTTTCAAGGCATTCAAGAGGAGATGCAAGGCATTGCATACAAGGCAGCAGTGGGATCATTGATGTATGCCATGGTGGGCACACGGCCGGATCTTGCATTCCCGGTGAGCATGGTGAATCAATTCATGTCAAGGGCTGGTCCTTCCCATTGGATGGCGGTGAAACACATCATGCAGTACTTGAAGGGCACTTTGGACCTGAAATTGTGCCTTGGAGGCAAGGATGTTAGTTTGAAGGGATATTGTGATGCCGATTGGGGTGGAGATGCAAATGAATGGCATTCCAACACGGGGTACGTGTTCTTTGTTGGAGTGGGAGTTGTCTCATGGAATTGCAAGAGGCAACCTACAATTGCCTTATCTACCACGGAGGTCAAATACATGGCCACTAGTCAATGCACCAAGGAGGCCATATGGTTGAGGAAGTTGATGGCGGATGTGGGACTTGTGCAAGATGGAGCAACAAGCATCATGTGTGACAATCAAGGATGCATTGCACTTGCAAAGAACCCTACCCACCACTCTCGCACAAAGCACATTGACATACAACACCACTTCATTCGAAAGAAGTTGGAAAGTGGAGAAATAGGCCTCAAGTATTGCCCAACTCAAGATATGGTGGCAGATGTGTTGACAAAGGCATTGGCAAAGGAGCGGCATCAAAACCTTACAAGAAGCATGGGATTGGGAATCTTAGATTACTTGCAAAGTGGGCGTGTTGAAGATTATGATGTAGATGTTAGAAACATAGATAATAGTGTGGTAGATATTAGAAACAATGTGGTAAATAAGTGTTGCAAGCAATCAAAGACATAGGTAGATTTGAGATATGTTAGTACCACGAACATGTTAGAATAAGGAGGGAGAGAAATAGTTATCCCATATGGTTTGTCAATGTAGTGGTACATGGAAGGGAATAAAGAGCAAGGTTGAAGGGGAGTTAGATATCTCACTCCAAGCATTGTTCGCATACTTGTGTGTGTTGTATGTGCTTGTGATTGCTTTGATACCACATAATCTCTCCTCTAATCCTAATACAACGAGGACCCATCTCTCAAGGTTCCATCACAATTTTTTAAGCTTTCATTATATTTTTCTTCTTATCTTCTTTAATTGAAATTTGTCTTTTAATTTTGCAAACTTTCTTCAACCATGCCACTCTTCTTGTTCGGGTCCCCAATGGGAGCTCCTCAGGCAATGGGAGATTCATCTGCACAAAAGAGGAAAAAAGTTAGTGCATCTAGGACAAGTTGTTTGAACAATGTTGTAAAGTGAAAGAGAATGTTATGTACAAGCCTACTTTGTGAATGGACCTAAAATTGTTTCATATTCCAGGGGCCAAGTCCGAGATGAAATCTTGGTGGCCATAATGGAAGGCCATGAATATGGGAGGACCCTATGTTGAAAGTCAAGAAGCTTATTGGAGGTAAGAACAATCGAACTTGGGTAGGATGGAAAACATTGGAATGATCCATGTTGAGTGTTCCGAACTCCAACAAGAGGTGAGGTGGCAAAACTAGTGGGGTAGTGGCCCTTTTATCTCTCCTCACATCCTTCGTTGTCTACAGACCTACAATTTGGTTCAAAGGAACCTCACCATAGGCATCATGATCTACATCGAAGGAAGCAGTTTCGGTTCCTTTCTCCTTCAGTTTTCTCTTTTCCTTTGGAATTGTTTTTTCGCCTCCCACCATCAACCTATGTTCCTACATAACTTGCAAGAGTCTCCATGAAAGATGATTCAATGGAATCTCCAAGGTGAGGTGTTGTCTTTTGGATAATCAAAGTGCCAACCACATGCAAGAAGATGAGAAACAAGTTTTTTCGAAACATGGTGTTATTCACCTTGGGGTCACATTAGATCTTTAGGAGATTGGGGAGCTGATCAATGGCACCTTGGAATAACAAGACATGATAAAAATACCTGCAGGGGAGTGAACAATGCTTTCACAATGAAATCTACAAACATGGCTACCAACTTTCCTACCTCAACGCCAAGAGTTTGGGAAACTTTGTGGTGATCTAGAAAAAACTATGTGGACCAACACACATTTAGAAAATAATTTGCCATAGATTGAAGACAGAATGAAGTATTATGATTGAATGGAAAACTAAACATGATGGAATACTTGTACAACACCTACTTGACAGCCTCCTTGCTCTTAGATTGTTGTTCCCAAGATTTGCTTCTTCGGATCCCATCTTTAGGTTTGAACTCTTGGAAGAAGCAAGTCTCCCATACCGCCAACCTCCATTGTTGTATATATGAGGAGAGATAGATCATATTTAGGAGTTCTTTCATAACCAAAAGAAAATCAAAGATTGTTGCATCAAATGGCTTGAACACTTCAATCTCAAGTTGCAAGAACAAGAGCAATTAAGAAGGAGAATCTTGAGGAAGAAATGACAAATAAAGAAGTAGCATTTAGATGTAGAATACTTTATGCCAAAAAGTTGCCTTGTGCAACCACTTGTGAAATTGGGAATTAGAAAAGCAGGGCTTAGGAAATTTTTATGGTTTCTTTCAAAACAACATTCATTCCACATCTTAAACCACAATAACTTTTGCTTGACTAAGACGTAGGAGTTGGCGAACATCTATAGCTTTTCTATTTGCATCTTCGGTTTTGAATTCATGTCATACTAAACTTGTATCTCCCTTAAGAAATCTAGACCCAAGGAAGGATCACATACTGGAAAATGCTTGTAAAAAGCCGAATAGTGATCCTTCTTAACCTACTCCATGGATTTCTCCATTCGTTCTTGGAACTTCATTGGTGAATGGTGTTGAATGTCAAGGAATTTTTCATAATATAGCTTGATCGCAATGTCCCCAAGTACAAAAATATCTTGTTGCAAGAACAAAGAAAATCAAACATGAACAAGTTGAATGTAGAGGTTAAAAAAAATCTTCAAGGGAGTTTGAAATTTTTTATACCTTATACATGTATTCAAAAAAAAGTCTTTGAGGTCAAGGAATGCCATGTCCTGTGGGACTTGGACTAGCATTTCTCGTAAACCTTTGTTGGTAGCACCTCTTTGAATTGCTCCAGGGGGATAATCCCAATTGATTGGATTTTGAAAAAATCATGGACAAGGTTGGGCTAACGTTGTCCAGTTCCATCAACTTATAGAGATACTAAGAATAGTGAAAACAAAATCCTTTGAATCTAACTTGATGTTGGAAATAAGAATAGGATCAAAAACATACTTGTTGAACTTTTATCATGGTAGTGACGAGCTAAAGAAGCCCATGAGAGGTATCAAAGAAAATGGAATAACAAATATGTGCTAGGAAGGCTCATCATTGTGTAGATGGTTAATATAAAACAACCAAGCTTGCAACATATGATTAACATCTTAAACAAAAATTTACATGTGCCTGAAGAGAGACTTCAAGTCATGATTAATAAGCAAGGTAGTCTCAAATCTCTCGTTTTTAGACATCCAGTGATGATTTCAAAAAGACGTGTTGATCTTGGAGTTTATCTTGCCCCTTCAAGTTATAGTGAAACATAAAAAACTTTGTCCCCTTCCCAATAACGAATTTGGAATGCTTACTCCATCGTGAAGACGTTAATTTTAAAAATAGGACAAAACAATTGGTATTGATATCATTCGGCATAGAGGAATAACTATTCGAGCTTTGTTCCTCGGGACCATTTTGTGCTTGTCAAGGACTTTAGAGTTATTAAAATTTGTTTGGTTATGAACAATTTGTATAGTCTAATCAAACGATAAAGAGTTTGCATATGCCACCACTTGAGAATTATGCAAAGAAATTCAAAATGTTACAAATGCATAAACAAAACTATGAAAACAATTTTGAATTTTGAAAACAAAGATCAATCCCAACACAATAACACATTTTGGGTTTTATGACTAGCTTTTACAACTACATATTAATTAGAAATGACATATGTGATTAGTGACTAGTGAGTTGCCAAACTCATGTCAATTCACCCATTCAGTTGTAAAGCGAAGTTGTTTTAATGACTAAGATTTTTTAATTTTCTTATAATAATGAAATTCCATGTCATCATCAACCTTGGTATGGTGTGTAAAATGCATGCCATCTCAACTTAATCATTTTATTTGACTAAGTGTTACAAAAGATGTTTTGATGGATGGATGACATGTGTCAAAATCTATAAACACGTTATGAGTCATTGCACATGACCAAAAATCAACCTAGTTTAGTCCATGTGACTAGTGTAACAAAAAGTCAACCTAGCATAATCTAGCTAGGTTAAACAATTTAGCCTAGCTTGCATAGCCAAAATTCAACCTAAGTTAACCTAATTAGGCTAGTTACATTTGTTAGGCAACCTATGTTACCTAACTTAGGCTAGGTGGCTTAGATTTAAAAACAAATGTCAAACGCTTAGCCTAAGAAGCTTAGACTAGGCTACCTAATTTAAGCCAAATGGCTTAGGTATCATAGGTTGCAAAAGTGACAATTTGAACTTCTCACTTTCATTTTGGGGTTCAAGTCTTCATCCATTGCACTACCACATTTTTTTATTGTAATTATATTTAACACAAAGTTATAAAGCTCAAATTTTTTAGCCTTGATAAACCTTGACCATCTTAGGTGGACCTTGGTCAACTTACCTACTACCTACCAACCTAGCCTAAACCTAGACCTCCCTACCTAGGTTGATTTAAAATGAATTAGTTTATAAACCTATTTACTAACCTAGCTTAAGTTAACCTAGGCATTCTTAGGTTTAAAAAAAACCTTAGATAATTATGTCACATTTAGTCGCATCATAGTTGCATCTAATTGCACAAACTTGAAGTGGTTACAAACTTGATAAAATATCTTGTAATGATGCTACCTAGGTCGACTTGGCAAAAAACCTAAAGCTAGGAACTTAAGCAAGCTTACCTAGGTTAACATATTAGTAGGGTAGTTTATAATAGGTATATTTAAACATACTAGATGTAGTAAGTTTATTATGTTTAGTTAAGTAACTTATAAAGTAGCCTATATTACGAAGTAGGTTTTTACTAAGTAGCCTACATACATAGGTTAATTTAATAAGTATGTTAACTTAAGTTAGTGTGTTAAGTAGTTAAAAAGTCAAGGAATTATGTGTCACCTTTTTCAAAACAACTATTAATATTGTAGTCATAATTACAAGTTAATAAGATATTCACTATTACAAAATGTGGGTGTAGTTCATTAGTCCTCATTCATTAGACCAGTGAATTCATTGTTTCCCCACTAAGTCATGTTCATTGCAACTAGTGAATTCATTCACAATCTAGTGAAATCACTTAGTGTATAAAGACACCTTTTGTTGTATTGATTATTTAATACACATACATATGCATGTGAATTCATGACTTCAAAAACCTCATGACACACAAAAAATTATGGCATGCCATGACAAATATTAATGCCATAAGTTCAAAACATACAAAAACTTATGGTGTCACAAAAAATCTTTTTTTTCCATGAAAATTTGTGACACCTTGTTGCCAAATGGCATGCCATGTCATCATCACATGGAAGACCAAATTGTTATTAATCACAAAGGACAACAATATTTTCAACTAGTTAATAAATGAAATTAATTCATCAAATTAATGAAATGAATTTTGATGTGAAGTTAGTGTCAAAGTCGTGAGGTGTTGTGACTACTAGTCAACCTCGTTGCCATGTGGCATGCCACGTCAGCATCACACAACCATAAGTTGTTATTATTCACCAAAAGTTGCAAGAACCAATGGAATTTTGTTATTACCTAATTTTGGATGATTATAAATACATTTTTGAAAATTTGATATTTGTGTAAAAATCATCAAGTCATGATATTGACTACAATTGTAATGTTAAAAATACTATTCGTTTCTAATTCCCAATGTTGATGAATGTGTTAAACATTCATCAAATGGATGAATAATATTCTCATCCTTCTAGTAGTTAGGTTAGGTTGAATATTGGCGGCTAGGGTTTAGAAGTGGAAACTATTTAGGGCTTGGGGACGGCTAGGGTTATTGGCGGCGACTAGGGTTAGGGTTGGGTGGCGGCTAGGGTTAGGGTTTGGCGGCGGCTAGGTTAGGGTTAAGTGGCGGCTACTTTAGGGTTAGGAGATAGTATATATTGGAGTGGTTTTGAGTGGT
>Ga0209611_10006989_pt1 | contig 18216 bp, 14 predicted proteins | sample S1TSphgellanicum_3_FD_187693 | JGI IMG/M metagenome (GOLD analysis project Ga0209611, IMG submission 187693) | Host-associated microbial communities from peat moss isolated from Minnesota, USA - S1T2_Fc - Sphagnum magellanicum MG (SPAdes) (version 2) | ecosystem: Host-associated > Plants > Peat...
CAGCGCGTACAGGAATCGATCAGCCGCGCCGTCTACATGGAATGCCCATCGTGCAAGGGCAAGGGCATCATCAAGAGCCCCGAAACCATGAGCGTGGAAATCCAGCGCGCGCTCACCCGCGTGATGAAGCTCCACCCCGGCGTGCGTGAAGTTCGCGTCGTCCTCAACGCCGAAGTGCTCGACCGCCTCAAGAAGGAAGACGAGGAAATCCTCATCGATCTCGAGCGCAAATTCCAGGGCCGGCTCAGCTTCCGCGTCAACGCCAAGTTCCACTTCGAGGAATTCAAACTCGTCAACGCGCTGACCGACGAAGAACTCTCGTAAGTAGAGATGCAGTCTGCGCGCCAGCGCATTTCAGTACGCTACTTCATCCAGAGGACATTGTGGCCTAGATCGATGATGGCCCTGTGCTGGGCCAGCAGGTCGTAGCCCAGCAGCGCCTGCGCATGGATCGTGCGGAGGGTCGTACCGGGCGCGGTGGTGGTCCTGGTCGGCGGGAACGTCAGTGCGCCAAACGTGAGTTTGTTCGCATTGAAAATTCCGATGAACATGGGCCGTCCGTCGATGCCCCACGAAATCATCCGGCTCGGGACGACAAGAGCGCCGACCGTCATCTTCACGAAGTCGGAATCGAAGAGCGTGAAGTTCGCGCCGCTGTCCACCACGGCGACCAGCGGATGGCCATTCAGACTGCCTTCTGCCCGGAGCCCGCCTTCGCCATAGGAAAGCGGAACGGGCTGGTACCCCAGCGCCTTCATGAAGGAATCGATCTCGGCTGGCGGCGCGGGGCCCGGTTTGTAGAGGAAGTAATGGACGCCCACCGGCAGGATCACCGAGTTCAGCCGCATGTAGTCGTAGCCCAGCAGGCCGTCCTGCGGCGCCGAGGCGCGGGGCGGCAAAACCCCGATGGTCCCGGTGCGGTTGATCTCGCCCTGGTTCAACGTGAAACTATTCAGCAGCGCGATGCCCGAACCCGCCAGCTTGCCGCCCACGCCAACCACCGGGTCGATGTTTCGCACCTCCAAGTTGAGCTTACCGGCGAAGCCGCTGGTGATGCAGGTCCGGCCGCAGCCCGTATCCAGCGCCAGCCTGGCGCTGCTGCCGTTAATGCCCACCTGGACGATTTCCTGGTTGTGGCCATTATTTTCCACCTGCATTGGGATGTATCCGTTTTGGGCGAGAAACCGTCCCAGCTCGGTACTGCCGTTCGTGGCGGCGGGCGGCGCGGCGAACAGAAGCGGCGCAGTAGCCAGCAAAGCGGCCACGATCCATTTCCAGCAGTGGTGCGTGAGCATCGGTCCTCCTCCTGCCTTCAGGGTGGATTCGAGCCACTTTGACGGTGGACGCCGTCGTGTCAATCGCGGGCGCCAATTCGCTTTTCTCCCCGCAAAACTTCGATAAGCTCCCGCGATGCACCTCCGTTCACTCATCGCCGGCGCGATCTGCGCCCTCGTTGCCCTGAACCTCCTCACCGGCTGCGCCAGTTCGTCGTCCTCGGCCACCATTGGTGAAACCCAGCACGGCCTCGCCTCCTGGTACAGCATCAAGGACGGCATCCACACCGCCAGCGGCGAGCGCTTCGACGATAACAAACTCACCGCCGCGCATCGGCATCTGCCCTTCGGCACCATCGTGCGCGTGACCAACGAGCAGAACGGAAAGAGCGTCGACGTCCGCATCAACGACCGCGGCCCGTGGACCGGCGGCCGCCTCATCGATCTCTCCTCCGCCGCCGCCGACGAACTCGACATGAAGCGCGCCGGCGTCGTCCCGGTCGAGATCGAAGTCCTCGAAGTCGGCAACGGCCGCCGCGCCGATTAGCATGAGCGCGCCGCGTCCGCCCGCCGCCGATCCGCACGAGCTCTTCGACGTCGTCGACGCGCAGGACCGCGTCATCGGCCGCGCGCCCCGCGGCGAGGTCCACGCGAAGAACCTGATTCACCGCGCCACGCACGTCATGGTCCACGATGCGGCGGGCAAACTCTTTCTCCAGCGCCGCAGCCAAGGCAAGGACACCTTTCCCGACTGCTGGGATTCCTCCTGCAGCGGCCATCTCGACGCCGGTGAGGATTATCCGGCCGCCGCCCGGCGCGAGCTCGGCGAGGAAATCGGCTGGCACGACGCCAGCCTGCCGCTGCGCCCGCTCCTGAAACTGAACGCCGCTCCGGAAACCGGCCAAGAGTTCATCCAGATCTACGTCCTCGGTCCCGTCGCGGGACCGTTCGACCTCAACCCCGCCGAGATCAGCGAAGGCCGCTGGTTCACGCCCCCGGAAATCGACACCCTCCTGCGCGAGCTCCCCGATAAAATCGCCGGCGCCCTCCGCCTCCTCTGGACGCACCACCGCGACCAGATTCTTAATGAGGTAGGGACGGCAGTCCCCTGCCGTCCGTGACTTAACGCAAAGTAACTCGCCTCCGCGCGTGCTTGAGTCATATTAGAGCGCATGGAACCGCAGTTTGATGTCCTGCCGCCCCAGCAACGGCCGCCAAATCCGCCGCCGAAGAAATCCGTTTTTCAGGGTCTCGGCGCGGGGGCCGTCGCGATTGTCGTGGCGCTGGCCAAGTTCAAGTTCCTGCTTCTCGGCGGCCTCAAGACCATCCTCTCGATGGGCTTCATGATCTGGATTTACTCTACGTGGTTTGGCTGGAAATTTGCCGCCGGGTTCGTCTTCCTCATCTTAGTACACGAGATGGGCCACGTCATCGCCGCGAAGTGGTTAGGTATGCCCGTCACGGCGCCACTCTTCATTCCCTTTCTTGGCGCTGCCATACTCATGAAGGAAAATCCGCGCGACGCCTGGACCGAGGCATGGTTGGCCTACGGTGGGCCGCTCGCCGGCTGCATCGGCTCGTGGATCTGCTGGTTGATCGCCCTCTCGCTGCACGCAAACTGGATCCTCGCCGTCGCGCAGCTCAGTTTCCTCATTAACATTTTCAATATGATCCCAGTGCCGCCACTCGATGGCGGGCGCATCTCTGCCGCCGTGTCGCCGTGGTTTTGGTGTCCTGGACTTGCGTTGCTAGGCCTCTACATTATTTATTTTCACCGCTGGCAATCAATAGTCCTCATCGTGATTGTGCTCGCAGTGGCCATCCCGCGCATCAAAGAAGCCTTCTTCGGCACGCCCACGCCCGAGATGCTGGCCTACTACAACACGCACATCGTGAACCGCATCACCATGGCGCTGCTTTACCTCGGCCTGCTCGCCGCGCTCATGCTCGGCTACTGGGATTGCCACCAGCACCTGGCGTATCTCTACGATCAGAGTTGAAATTGGCGGCAGCACTGATTCCTGCCAGCAAACTCACGCTGCCGATAAAGACCAGCGCGATCGGTACCACACGATAAATCCAAGCTTCCTCCGGTAGATCGGGACGGCTGTCGCCGGGCGAATCGCGCAGGTAGACGATCGGTAACGCGGCGTGTGCGTTGTAATCCGACCACGTTGTACCCGCCACCATCTTCGTGCCGCTCGCATACCTGACGCCGCCCACGACGTACGAGTAAGAGAGCGAATGCTGGTAAAGCATACTGCCGTAACGCCCCATGTAAGCCTGCTGATACCGATCATCGACCCGCCCTTTGGTGTGTTCGCTCTCCGTCGCGAATCGATGGTTCTCGTAGAAACCATCGATGCCCATTCCGAGCATCACAGCCGTCGCCAGTATCCAGATGACAGCGCAAGCCCACAAGATGCCGCGGGGAGGGCGCGGGTTGAAGTCGTAGGGCATCGCGTCAAGGCCTACAGCCCCTCCAGCGCCGTCTGCGCCGCGCGGGTTTCCGCTTCCTTCTTGCTCGCGCCGTGGCCGCGGCCGAGCTCGCGGCCCTGCCACTCCACCACGACTTCGTAAACGCGCGCGTGGGCGGGGCCGGTCTCCGAAACGCAGCGGTAGGCCGGGGGGTGATCGCCCTCCGCCTGCAGCTTTTCCTGCAACGCGCCCTTGGGATTCGCCGCTGCCGGGTCTTCCTCGCCACTGATCGCCTCGAGCGACGGGCCCAGCAGCCGCAGGATGATCGTGCGCGCCGGTTCCCAGCCCCCGTCGATGAAGACCGCGCCAATCACCGCCTCCATCGCATCGGCCAGGATCGAGCCACGCTCGCGCCCCTGCTTTTCCTCGCCGCGGCCCAGGATCAGGTGTTCGCCCAAGTCGATCTCGCGCGCCACGGCCTGCAGGTGATTCTTGTTCACCAACTGCGCGCGCAGCTTGGTCAACTGGCCCTCCGTCATTTGGGGAAAGCGATGATACAGCTCCGTCGTCACCGCGAGCTGCAGCACCGCGTCGCCTTGAAACTCCAGCCGCTGGTTATCCGGCAGCCGCTGCCGCTTCTCGTGGCCGAACGACGCATGCGTCAGCGCCTGCCGCAGCAGGTCGCCATCGGCGAAGGTGTGGCCGAGGCGCTGCTGAAATTCTTCCAGGTTCGAACTCATGCGTGGCCCGCGCAGTTATAAAGAACAGCGGCACGCATGGCACGCCGAAAGGACCGCGTTACGCCATCACCAATCCCGGCTTGCCCTTTGCGCCGCGACCTGACACGTTCCTCGGAGTTTTCCGAATGAAACCGTTACCGCCATTCCAACGCAGCCTGCCGTTCCACGCCTGGCACGATGTCGATCCGGGCTCGCCCTCGGCCTTCACCGCCGTGGTGGAAATCCCGCTCGGCAGCTCCAACAAGTACGAGCTCGACAAGAAATCCGGCCTGCTCCGGCTCGACCGCGTCCTCCATTCCGCCGTCTTTTATCCCGCCAACTACGGCTTCATCCCGCAGACCATGGCCGACGACGGAGACCCGCTCGACGTCCTCATCCTCAGCTCCGAGCCGGTCTACCCGCTGACGCTCATCAGCTCGCGCCCCATCGGCGTCATGACCATGGTCGACCAGGACGAGCTCGACTACAAAATCATCTCCGTCGGCATCAGCGACCCCGAGTACAACACCTACCACGACGTGCATGAGCTGCCGCGCCATCGCCTCGCCGTCATCCGCCGCTTCTTCGAGGACTACAAGACGCTCGAGAACAAGAAGGTCGTCGTCGACGACATCCTGCCCGCGCTCGACGCCGTGCCCATCATCCAGAAGTCCCTCGAGGTCTACCGCGAGTGGGCCGCCAGCGCGAAGAAGTAGACTCCCTGATCCGGCGCACGCCAGCGTGCGGGCGATCCTCGGGAATAAACCGCCTCCGCCCTCGGTCTTAGTGGGAAGAGTTGAAACCTCCGGCCCGCGGCGGCGTCTAAGTTTCGCCGACCACGCGCGTATGTGCTACCCTTGACCCTCTGTGCAATCCCTCCGCTGGCCACTTCTCTTCGGTTCCGTCGTCGGAATCCTGATCTTCACGCTCATTGCGTCGTTCATGTTCACCGGCGTCGCCGCGTGGAGCATCGGCCTCGTCTACATTGCCTACGACTCGCTCCTGCTCACCTTCATGGTCGTCTCCAGCCAGGTCGCCGTCATTAAAGAAGGCCGCCGCCGCGCCGCGGGACCGCCGCCCATCCTCGCCCGCTCGCCGCGGCCCACGCTCACCGTCCTGATCTGCGCCCGGAACGAACGGCTCGTCCTGCCCGAATGCCTGCGCGCGCTCGCCGCGCAGACCGAGCCCGCCGACGAGATCATCGTCCTCGACGACGGCTCGACCGACGGCATGGTCGCCTGGCTCACCGCCGAGTACGGGCTCACCTTCGCTCCCTGCGCCGCCGGTTCGCTCGGGACCTCCGCGCGCGTCCCCGCGATCAAGCTCCTGCGCAAGCCCAACACCGGCAAAGCCGATTCCCTCAACGCCGGCTGGAAAATGGCCGCGGGCGAAATCGTCGTCACCCTCGACGCCGACACCTACGTCGAGCCCGGGGCGCTCCAGGCCCTGCGCGACGGCTTCGTCGAGGATCCCCATCTCGGCATCGCCGGCGGCGTCCTCGTACCGGTCTGCCAGCGCACGCCGTGGGCCGGCTTCTTCCAGTTCTTCCAGACCTTCGAGTACGCGCGCGGCTTCCTCTGGCGCCTGGTCTGGACCGAGTACAACATGCTCGTGCTCATCTCCGGCGCCTTCGCCGCCTACCGCAAAAGCACGCTCGAGGCCGCCGGGGGCTTCGACGTCACCAGTTGGGTCGAGGACTACGAGCTCACCCATCGCATCTACCGCGATTCTTTCCATGCCGGCCAGGCCGTGACGGTAAAGACGCTTACGGGAGTCCGTGGAACGACGGACGCGCCCGCTTCCTCGAGGATGTTCCTCAACCAACGCCGCCGCTGGTTCGCCGGCTTCATCGCCACCCATTTCAAGTACCACGACATGGTCGGCAACGCCCGTTACGGCGCCATGGGCCGGTACATGATGTGCATCAAGACGCTCGATTTGCTTTTGCCCATCTACGCGCTTGCTTCCGCCGTGATCTTGGTTGTTCTGCTGGCAGTGCGGCACTTCCTGCCGGCTTTCATCATCAAAGTCATCTGCATCAAGCTGCTGTTCGACCTCGCCCTGCACGCCTACTCGATCATCCTCTACCAGCGCTGGCTCGGCATCCCGCTCTCCCGGAAAATGTGGCTCAAATCGATCGGCGCCACGCTGACCGAGCCCTTCGTCTTCCAGATCATGCGCCAGATGGGCGCCGTCTTCGGCTGGCTCGCCTTCCTCCGCCGCAAGATCGATTGGCAGCCGCAACGGCCTGCCTCCGAAACGACACCGGCCGGGCCGAAGGTGGCCATCGAGCCCGTGGCCTAAAAAAGGTGGGGCCAAAGTGGCCGGCGCGCGTTGGGGTCTGATTACCGCGCATGGGCCAACGAACGGCCCGATGGGCTCGTCAGGTTTTGGATTGGTCATCACTCGGAATATGATAAGTTCCTCGCCTGAATGAACGCGATCGTGCGGCATGTGGGCGGGCATCGCTGGAATGGCGTGCCGGTGCTCAACTACAAGGAAGAGGGAACGCATTTCAAGGCGATCTCGCGCCAGGTGCTTTTCGAGGGCGGGCCGAAGCTTGGGGCGGAGCTGCGCTACTTCGAGATCGAGCCGGGCGGGCACTCGACGCTGGAGCGGCATGATCACATCCACTCGGTCATGGTCATTCGCGGGCGCGGGCAATGCCTCGTCGGCGACGCGATCTACGACATCACGGGCAACGACCTCGTCTATGTGCCGACGATGACGTGGCATCAATTCCGCGCGAACCAGGGCGAACCGCTGGGCTTTCTCTGCCTCGTCAACGTGGAGCGCGACCGGCCGCAGCGGCCTGATGAGAAGCAGACCGCCGAGTTAAAGGCCCTGCCGAAGGTCGGCGAGTTTATTCAGTTGTAAAAGAACGGGTGGAGCAGCGGTCTGTGACCGTCGCTTTTATTCAAGGTAGGGACGCGAGTCCCTTCGCGTCCCTCGAGTTTCAGGGACGGCAAGGGACTGCCGTCCCTACGACTTCCGCGAGGCCTTGAACTTCTCGACCAGCGCGGTGGCGCGGGGGAAGAGCGTGGGGCAGCAGCCGATGGTGGTGCAGAAGGCCTTGCTGAAATGGCTGAGCGAGGAATAGCCGACTTCCATCGCGGCCTCGGTCACGTTGTGGCGACCGGCAAGGAGCAGTTCGGCGGCGCGTTCCATGCGGATCTGGCGCAGGTACTGCGGGATGGTCATGCCCATCTCCTTCGAGAAGAGCCGGCTCAGGTAGAAGGAGCTGCAGCCGACCTGCGCGCCGAGCGCCTCGATGTCGGGCGGCTCGACGAGATGGCTGCGGAGGATGGCCGTGGTGCGCTCGACGCGCTCGCGGGCGACGCGCTTCTGGCGCTGGCAGAAAAACTCTTCTTTCGGGAGCGGCTGGAAGAGGATTTGCGAGAGCAGCTCGAGCGTCTTGGCCTGGTACCAAAGCTTCTGCGCGGCCTGCGGCACGGGCGGCTGGCGCAGGGCCTGAAAGATGACCTCCATGCCGGGCGCCATCGCGCCAACGTTGGCCGCGGAGCCGCCGCTGTTGATCAGCCAGCGCCGCAACGCGGGATGCAACTCGTCCTCCATGGAGTCGACCTGTGACTCGACGTACTCGCGCGAGAGCTCGACGGTGATGAAGGAGTGGACCTCGCCCTTCCGGCGCTCGGCCTTGAGATCGGCGTTGGCGTTGCAGTAGAAGCCGACGGTGTGCGGCTGGTAACGGGCCTGGGTGCGGCCGTCGTCGACCGTGCCGTTGCCGCGCAGGTTGAGGCAGAGCTCGACGCTGTTGCGGTGGAAGCTGCGGCCCCAGTTGAGCGCCGACGTGGCCTCGAATTCGTGGTTCTCGACGCTGACGCCTTCGCGGGAAAAGGAGCCGTAGAGCTGTCGCCAGCCCTGCTTCACCTGCGCCCACGCGCTGTTTTCGTAAGCCGTCGCCATAAAATCCAGTCATTCAGCCTATTGTAAACTTTGGGGAAGTCAATCGCGCGGCCGGATAGGCGCTCTAAGTAAAAGGGATGCGATAAAAAAATAAGTGTGTGAGGCGTGTGAAGCGTGCCAGGCGTATGTCATTTTGCGTGCCAACGACACAGGCTTTTTCGAAACTTTTTTCAAGCTGGGAAAAAGTACGGGCCGTCATGCCACCCATTATCGCACATTTAGGAAAAAGGCGGTAGCTCTGCAAAGACTGGCGGGCTTGGAGAGCTTAAAATCTTTTGGGTCCGCCTCGCCTTGGCCCTGTCGCGGCCAGATTCCGCATAGCCATCTCCGTCGAAGTCTACTAACTTGAAGGGATGTTCGCGTTGATCTGGTACCAAGTGCCCATGCAGGGGGTGGCCATTGTGCTGCTCATCCTGGCCAATGCGTTCTTCGTCGCGACCGAATTCGCCTTCGTCAAGATTCGCGAGTCCCAGCTTAAGTCCATGCAGGTCAAGGGCAAACGCGACTGGCGGCTCGGCCTGGCCTTGCGCGTGACGAAGCATCTCGACCGCTATCTTTCGGCCACGCAGCTCGGCATCACGCTGACCGGCCTGGGCCTTGGCTGGGTGGGCGAGCCGGTGGTGGCGCGTTGGATCGAGGGGCCCCTGACCGAGATCGGCGTCATCAGCCACGCCGCGACGGTTTCGCTCGCCTACTGCCTGGCCTTCGCTGCGATCAGCTTCATCGACATCGTCTTCGGCGAGTTGGTGCCGAAGTATTTCGCGATCCGGCGGCCCGGATGGGTGGTGCGGTGGTTCGTCGCGCCGCTGGTGCTGTTTTATAATGCGGCCTACCCGTTCATCTGGCTGCTCAATCGCACCGCGAACACGTTGCTGATGTGGATGGGCATTCCGCCGACGAAGGAGTTCGACCACGGCTTTAACCAGGAGGAGCTGCAGTACGTGCTGATGAACTCGCGGCACGTACACCCGTCGGACGACCTGGTGAACAAGATCATGCTCAAAGCGCTGCGGCTGAAGGAAACGACGGCCGAGCAGGCCATGCTGCCGCGCGAGCAGGTGGTCTGCCTCTGGCGCGACAAGTCGCTGGCGGAGAACCTGGCCATCGCGCAGAAGTCGGGCTACAGCCGCATGCCGTATTGTGGCGACACGACGGACCAGGTGCTCGGCGTCATCCACGTGAAGGAATTGCTCTGGCAATATCGCGTGCTCGGCGAGCAGACGAAGCTGGCGGACATCGTGCGGCCGGTGCTGACCTTCCTCGCGAAGACGCGGCTACCGGCGATGCTCGAACTCTTCCGCAAGTCGCGCAATCACCTCGCGCTCGTGCTCGACGCGGACGAGAAGATGCTCGGCATCGTGAGCTTCGAGGACGTGCTGGAGGAATTGGTCGGCGACATCCGCGACGAGTTCGACATCGAGAAAGGGCCGATCTTCGAGCGCAGCCCCGACGCGGTGCTGGTTGACGCTGATTTGCAGGTCCGCGACCTCGCCAGCGAAACGGGCTGGCCGTTGCCGAGGCAGACGACCGAGACGGTGGAGAAATGGGCGCTGCGGCACTGGGGCCGCGTGCCGCACACCGGCGATGTGCTCAAGGTGGAGGATTTCCAGCTCATCGCGACCGAGGTGACGCTGCGGCGCATCCGGCGGCTGCGGGTGGTGCACCAGCCCGCGCCGGTGGCGGAGGATTCAGACGCCGTGGCGGAGCATGTTGGGGAGCCGGTGGAATAGCGCGCAGCGGTAGCCGTCGACCTCCGGGCGACGGGCGCGGTGACGAGTCGAACCGAGGATGCGGGTGCGATCAGCCTCCGAGCCCCGCGCCCGGAAGTCGCGGGCTACCGCCGTATTGCAAGCCTATTGCGTCGCGTTCGTGCCTGCGGTATTGCCTGCCGCGGGAGGGGCAACGGGCGCGGGAGCTTGGGCCGGGGACGGACTGGCCGGGGCGGGAGCAGTCGGATTCGGCGGCGCGGCGTTGGTCGCGGGCGTGTCGTCGGTTGAGGCGGTTGAGGCCTGGCCGGGATCCTCGTTGGCGGACTTGTCCTCGCCGGGGTGCTTATTCTTGGAGGAATCGTCATCATCGGCGACATCGTCCTTGTCCTTCTTGTGCTTGCCCGGCGTCGGGTAAAGGATTTCGAGCATGTCGTGGACGATCTGTCCGCATTCGCGTCCGCCGAGCAGACCGCCTTCCTCGGTATCATTCTTGTTGTCCTCGAAACGGCCTTCAACCATCACGGAGAACGAGTACTGCGGATTGTCGGCCGGCCAGTAGCCGGAGAGCCACGCGATCTGGCGGCGTTTGGTCTTGGAGCCGACCTGCGCCGTGCCGGTCTTGGCCGCGATCTTCATGTCGTCGCGATGCACCACCGTCGCGGTGCCTTCGTCGATGACGTTGATCATCGCTTCCTTGAGCGCGGGCATCCACTTGTCGTCGAGCGGCACGGTGGCGAGCGTGTCGGTGGGGAAATTCTGCACGACGTTGCCGTTGCGGTCCTCGATATCCTTCACGAGGCGCGGCTTGTAGACCGTGCCGCCGTTGGCCAGCGCGGCCATGAAGTCGGCCATCTGCAGGGGGGTGACGAGGACGTCGCCCTGGCCGATGGCGGTGAGCGCGGTGTCGCCGCCGGCCACGCTGAAGTCGCGCTGGTGCATGCGCTTCACCGATTCCTCGTCGGGGATGAAGCCGGGCAGTTCGCCGGGCAGATCGATGTGCGTGGGGTTGCCGAAGTTGAAACTGCGCGCGGTGTCGATCAGGATGTCGCGGCCGATCTTGAGGCCGAGCGTGGCGAAGTAGGTATTATAGGAATGCGTGAGCGCCTCGAGAAAAGTGACGTCGCCGCGCTCGTTCTTGAGGTCCATGTGCATGCTGCCGAGATCGAAGGAGCCGGTGCAATGCACGACCCAGTTGGGATCGAACACGCCCGCGCGCATGGCGGCGATGGACGTGACGGTCTTGAACTGCGAGCCGGGCGGATATTGCGCGTGGAGCGTGCGGTCGAGCAGCGGATTGTACTGCGCGGTGTTGAGAGCGTTCCACATGTCGGCGTCGATCGAGGGCACGAAGACGTTCGGGTCGTAGGTGGGATGCGAGGCCATGGCCACGACGTCGCCGGTTTGCACGTTCATGATCACGCCGGCCTTCATCGGGTTGGAACTCTCGGCCATCGCGGTCTCGAGCGCGGTCTGGAACTTCGAGTCGATGCTCATGCGCACGTTGTTGCCGTAGGAGGCCGCTTCGGTCACGGCGGCCGAGCGGGCATAGCCGTCCGGTGTGGTGGAGATCATGAAGCGGCCGTCCTTGCCCGTGAGTTCCTTGTTGTAGACTTCCTCAAGCCCGGAAGCGCCCTTGTAGCGGTCGTAGATGACATCGCCGCCGAGGTATTTGCCCTTGTTGCGCTGCTGGTCGCGCGCGAGGTAGCCGAGCACGTGCGCGAGTTGCGGACCCTTCGGGTAAACGCGCAGGGGCGCCGTCTGGAAGCCGAAGCCTTTCGCCTCGAGCCCCGCCGCCTGGATTTTGTCGGCCTGGTCCGGCGTGAGGTTTTCCACCACCATCAGCGGCTGGTAACGCTGCGTCTTGTATTGATTGAGAAGATCGGCGTCGCTGATGTTGAGCGTGGTGCCGATGGTCTGCTGCACTTCCGCGAGGCGCGTGCGCATCCACTTGACGATGTCGTCATCGGCCGTGGCCTGGTCGGTGCCGGGCCAGCCGAGGACGAGGTTTTTCTCGGAGGCGGTGGTCGCGTAGACCGTGCCGTCGGAGGAAAGGATGTCGCCGCGCAGGCCGGGCATCTTGTACTCGGCGAGCGCGGGAATGATGTTCGAGCGCTTGTCGCCGCCGCCCATGATCTGGTCGCCGGTGAGGCCGGTTTCGTCGGCCTGGTTGAACATGGTGGTGAGCCAGTCGCTCCATTCCGGCGGGGCGAGGGTCGCGCTGGCCGTCGTGTTGCCCGCGGCGTCGACTTGGTCCTTCTTGAGATAGACGAAGATGTCGCTGGGCGCGGGTGCCAGGCCGGCCAGGCCGCGCAGCGCTCCGGTGGAGCGGTCGATCTCGACCTTGGTCAGCTCGGGCGGGACGGGGAAGGTGCCGCCGGTCTGCTGGCGGGCTTGAATCTGGCGCATCACGTCGCCCCAAAGCGGCACGGCGGACTTGACCGCGAGTTCCTTCGGCCCGATGGCGCGCGAATCGTCGTAGCCGACCCAGACGCCGGCCAGCGTTTGCGGCGTGAAGCCGACGAACCACGCGTCGCGATAACCTTCGGAGTAACCGGGCATGCCGGCCATCGCGGAGTGAAAGCCGTAGTCGCGCGTGAGCGTGCGGGCCGGCCCTTCGCGCAGCGAGTTTTGCAGCGTGAGCGTGAGCTGCTGGTCGTCGACGTTGTTGAGCATCGCGTCCCGGCCATCATTATGGTCGGGCTGGCCGTCCTCGTACATCGACTTGCCGTTCATCGCGGTGATGGAGCGGATGAGCTTCAGTTTGCGCTTCTCGCCGCCGTTGCCGATGATCTGGTAGATCGAGGCGATGTCGCCGAGGGTCATCGGGTCGGGGTTGAAGACGTTTGGCTTGACCGGGACGTTGCCCTGCTCGATGCCGGCCTTGTGGAACCAGTCGTTGACGTTGGAGGCCTCGAGCTTGAGCCCGACGCGCGTGGCGGCCGACTTGTTGCCGAGCGCGAGCGCATCCTCGACGGAAAGAAACCACTTGTTGAGGTCGGTCTGCGGGTTGCCGAGGCCGAGGTCCTGCTGCGCGGGCGGCGCGGAGGGGTCGATGTAGGAGGCGTTGATCATCGACGCGGGCGTGAGGTTGAGCCGGTCGAAGGCGAGGCCGTAGAGCAGCGGCTGGAGCAGCGCGCCGCTCTCGCGCTTGGCCATGGAGATGTGGTCGTACTGGTTCTTGTTGAAGTCGCGGCCGCCGATCCACGCCTGGACGCGGCCGGTGTGGACATCGACGACGATCGCAGCGCCCTGGAGCGCCGGCTTGGGCGCGGCGAGGTTGGCCGGTCCGGGAGGCTGCGCGGACTCGAGCGCGGCCAGGTGCTCGTTGAGCGTGCTCTCGAGCGCGCGCTGCAGCCGCAGGTCGATGTTGGTGCGGACAGTCAGGCCCTGCGGCATTTCCTCGGTGCCTTCCACCTCGAGGATTTGCTCGAGTTCCTTCACCGCGGCGACCATGACGTAGGTCTGGCGTCCGTCGGACTTGGGCGGCAGGACGCGCACGGGCGTTTGAATGTAACGGATGTAGTCCTCGCGTGAGATGTCGCCGAGCTCGTACATGGTCTTGAGCGTTTGGTCGCGGTGCATCTTGGCCTTCTGCGGGTCGGCGCGCGGCGAGGAAGTGACCGGCGCGCGGATCACTCCGGCCAGCAGCGCGCATTCCGGCACGGTGAGCTGCGAGGCGTCCTTGCCGAAGTAACCGCGCGCCGCGGCGCCGACGCCGAAGTACCCCTTGCCGAAATAAATCCGGTTGAGGTAGTAATTCATGATCTGGTCCTTGCTCAGGTTCTGCTCGAGGCGGATGGCGACGAAGGCCTCGAGGAACTTGCGGTCCAGCGTGCGGGAGAAATCGCCGATGAGATGCTTGGCGAGCTGCTGCTCGATCGTGCTGCCCCCCTGCACGCCGTGGGACTTGTGCATGAGGTCCTGGTGCAAGGCGCGGACAATGCCCATGTAGTCGATGGCGCCGTGCTCGTAGAAGCGTTTGTCCTCCGCGGCCATGACCGCCTGCCGCATCGTGTTCGGGATTTCCTCCGGCTTCAGGACGATGCGGTCCTCGACGAAAATGCGGCCGAGTTCCTCGCCGTTGATGTCGTAGAAGGTGGAGGTGACGTTGAGGTCGTCGAGCTTCTTGAGGTCGTAGGTCTCGGCACGGGCGTAGTAGACCAGCGCCTTCTCATAAATGAAGTAGCCGGCCACGGCGGCCACGATGACGGCGAGGATGAAGCCGACCTGGAAGACGAGCACGATCTTGCGCCAAAGCGTCCATTTCTTCGGCGGCGGCTTGGAGGCGGACGGGGAGCGCCTGGGTTGCTCCAGGCGGCGGGGTTGCTGCAGCGCGCCGTTCGCGGCGTCCATCGGGCGCGCGGTTTTGGACGGCCCCTGGTCGACAATATGTGCGCGGGACGACAGGGGTGCGATGCGTTTGGGCACGTTTGGTTATAGCACAGGGCCGGGGTTAAAGCGTTGAAAAAACATTACTTCAAAGTAAGACGCATTCCGCGGGTAGTTTGCTACATGGACGTTTAAAATCCGTGGAAATGTCAGAATTTCGGCGGTATTGTCGATATTCTACCGGATCCTCTTTCCGCCGTGCCTGCCCTTATTGTCATCTACCTGCTTTTTGTCGGCGTGCTGGCGATTCTTGCCCAGATGGTGCTGCCGTACATGTTTCCGGTGCTCAACGCCGTGGGCGCGGGCTCGGCCCTGGTGCCGCTGGTCGTCATTTACGCGAGCCTGGAGCTGGCGGATGAGCGCGGGCCGATCCTCGCCGCGCTGCTCGGCTTCCTGCTCGACCTCATGATTCCCGGCAGCAAGCTGGGCACGTCTGTGCTGATCCTCTTTTCGCTCTCGGCCCTGATCGCGACGCAGGCCCGGAAGCCCGAATCGCACACGTGGATTTTCCGCCTCGCCTTCGTTGTCGTCGGCACGTTCCTCTTCTTCGTCATGACGCACCTGCTGCGGCTGGTCGAGGCGGCGCGCTGGTACTGGCCGTTCGCGGTCTGGAGCAAGATCGTCTTCGGCACGCTGCTGAATCTCATCCTCGCGCCCCTGTTCTTCCTCCTCGCCGGCCTTCCCCCGCGCGCCTTGGGCTGGCGCCCGGTGTACGAGGCGCACGATCCCTACGGCCATGCTCGCTGACGACGCAGAGGTCCAGGGCTGGCGGCTCGGCGTCCTCGCCCTGGGGGTTTTTGCCGCCGCAGGTCTGTTGCTGAACCGGCTCTGGACGGTGCAGGTGACCAACGCGGCCTCGGCCCAGCAGATTTCCGAGAACCAGACGACCGTGCGCAACCGCATCGCGCCGGCGCGCGGCGCCATCTGCGACCGCAACGGCGTGATGCTCGCGGAAAACCGCCCCAGCTTCGACGTGGACTTTTATCTCGGCGATCTGCGCCGCGAATATCAACAGAGCCACAAGGGCAATGTGCCCTACCTGAACTTCCATCCCTACTATGCGTTCGACTCGCACATCCCGCGGGTGCGCATTGGCCAGGGGCGGCTGACCACGCTCCTCTTTCCCAAGATCGTCTTCAAGTACTCGTCCAACAACGACCAGATCTCGGTCAAGCCGACGCACGATCACCTGGGGCTCATCGTTACCGCGACCGCCGATCCGGCGCAGGGCCAAATCACGGTGCAGTCGGGTGACAAGACCCAGACGATCGACGTCGCCACCGGGGCCGATCCCGTCCACGCGGTGACGTTTTATCCCGCGGGCGGTCCCGTGCCGAAGCAGGCGTCCAACCGCGGCGACATCGACATCGTCGAGATCGTCCGCCAGAGCGTGGCGCCGATCAAGGACGTGCTTGGTCTGAGCGCGCCGCTCAACGTGCGGGATCTCCGCGAGCACTTCGACGAGTATCCCGACCTGCCCTACCACTACATGACCGACCTCGACTTCGCCACGGTGGCGAACTTCGAGGAGCGCAACGCCGGCGTGACCGGCATCCGCATCGCGCAGAACCCGGCGCGGCAGTACACCTACGGCGCCTTCGCCGCGCACATTCTCGGCTACGTCGGCAAGCCCAACAACCAGACGGAGCATGTCGCGAAGGACGGCACGCCGTACGAGACGGTCGGGCGCCACGGCATCGAGGCGGTAATGGACTCGCAGTTGCAGGGCCAGCCGGGCAGCGAGCTCAAGCGCGTCTCGTCGCAGGGCTACTACATCGAGGACAAGCATCTCGAGACGGCGGTCGATCCGCCCACCATGGGCGCGACGCTTTACCTGACCATCGACGCGCGCGTGCAGTACATCGTCGAGACCGCGCTGCGCCACGCCGGCGTCGGCCGCGCCGCCGCCATTGTGATGAATCCGCGGAACGGCGACGTGCTGGCGATGGCTTCCGTGCCCAGCTACGACCCGAACAAGTTCATCCCGAAGATCCAGCCGAAGGATTGGGACGCGCTGAACAACGACCCCACCGCGCCGATGTTCAACCGCGTGCTCCACGCCTACGCGCCGGGCTCGACCTACAAGATCATGGTCGCGCTGGCGGGGTTGAAGTCAGGCAACGTCACGACCAACACGGTCATCAACTGCCCGGGCGCGATCCAGATCGACGACCACCTTTTCCACAACTCCGACAGCACCGACGCGGGCGACATGTCGCTGGTCCACGCCATCTGCGTCTCGAGCGACGTCTTCTTCTACCAGTGGGGCATCAAGGCCGGCATGCCCTGTATCGAGGACATGGGCAAGCTCGTGGGCTTCGGCCAGAAGTGGGGCCTGCTCGGCGACTCGGACGAGGACGCCGGCATCGTGCCCGGCCCGGGCTGGATGAAAACGCCCGAGGCGCAGCCCATCCTGAAGCGCGCCCACATCGACCACTGGAGCCGCGCGCAGACGGCCAACACCGCCATCGGCCAGGGCTTCGTCGAGGCCACGCCGCTGCAGATGGCGACGTTCCTCTGCGCGGTGGCCAATGGCGGAACGGTCTACCGCCCGCGGCTCTATTCACGCATGGTCGACTACAAGGGCGTCGACGTGGCGGACATTCCCGAGGCCTCGGTCTTCAGCACGCTCGGCGTGAAACCGTCCGACCTGAAGGCGGTGCAGGAAGGGATGCGCGAGGTCGTGGCCGAAGGTACGGCGACGCGCGCGCAGGTCCAGGGCTACGAGATCGCGGGCAAGACCGGCACGGCGCAGGCGAAGATCAAGGTCAACGGCGAAATCCGCAAGGACCTCAAGTGCTGGTTCTACTGCTATGGCCCGGCGGGTGTGAAGGACACGCCGCGCTACGTCGTCTGCCTTGTGGTCGAGGGCGGCGTCTGGGGCGGCACCACGACCGCGCCGATCGCGCAGGAGATCATGAGCCGGCTCTTCGCCATGGACAAGGGCGCGACGGAGAACATCGCGTTCCTCCAGCCGGCGTTGGGCAACTTCAACGGCCTCGGCGCCGTCGATTCCGCGACCAACCCGAACACCAATGGCACAGGTACAGCCACGACGACGGGAACCACGACGCCGGCCGCCGGCACGTCCGCGGACGACACCGCCGCCAACGGCGACGTGACCGCGAACAACGACGTTTCCGCCTCCGGGCCCGCGGCCGATGCGCCGCCGGCGCCTGCTTCCGCCCGCAATTCCAACAAGCGGCACCATTGACCGGCGGCTGCTTATTTCGCCTGGGGAGCCTGCATTTCCAGGTGATTTAGTATTGGCTGGTGATTTAAGGCGCGGCGCGCAGGGAAAGGATGAGCGCGAGGAGGCCGATGGCCACGATCCAGGAACCGGCGACGCGGAACGCGCGTGGGGTCCACGGCCGCGGCGGGAGCAGCGACGTGTAGAACGCGACGTAGCCGATGATCACGAGCAGGCAGACCCAGTTGCCGAAGAGAACTTTCGCGACCAAGAGCGCGGACGGGTTTGTGAAACCGGAATCGAGGCCGAGGAAAACCGCGGCCATCGCCAGCAGGAACGCATCCTCCCGGGGCGCGGTCATCCGACGCGAGGCGAGGGCGACGCCGAGGACCACGGCAAAGGCAGGTGTGTGCCACGCGGGCACGGGCGCGGCGTGATCGGCGAGCGTCAGCAGCATCGCGGCTGCGGCCACCGGCGCGAAAATCCCGAGCAGCGGCGCGAGCCGGAACGGCGGACGCCGCCCGAGCAAAAGCCCGAGCGCGATGAGCACGAGCAGGTGCGGCAGCGTCTCGATCGGATGCAAAATTCCC
>Ga0209611_10006990_pt1 | contig 18216 bp, 13 predicted proteins | sample S1TSphgellanicum_3_FD_187693 | JGI IMG/M metagenome (GOLD analysis project Ga0209611, IMG submission 187693) | Host-associated microbial communities from peat moss isolated from Minnesota, USA - S1T2_Fc - Sphagnum magellanicum MG (SPAdes) (version 2) | ecosystem: Host-associated > Plants > Peat...
GAAACACAATCCATATGTTACAGACAAGGGACATTTGGTCACATGGCTAGATGCCATGAAAGCTCAGTCTCCTCCCCAGTTCCACTCTCTTCATGGAGATACTCCTGAATCATATGACATGGAGGCAACATAATATGCAACTTGGCTTGTAAGCAACAAGAACTTCAAAACCTTCAAGTGAAGATTTGGATGGTAGATAGGGAGTTGCAATGGTTGGGCTTCTACTATACATTTATTCCTTCATAATTGCTAGCCACACTCTCATGGAGTTTTTCATTTGGTTTTTGAATATGCTTCTTGAGTCACGAACAAAGCACTAAACCTTGGACATCTTGTAAAAGTATCGTGAAAGCACTTAAATAGCACTAATACAAAGGGGTCCCCACTTTGTGATGATGGGCCATATCCAATCATCCAATTCATTTTTCAATTGTAAAACTTTACATATGATTGTAATTAACTAAATTTACATTAATTGTGACAAACTCTTAAGGGAAACAACTTGTTTGCCCATATTGTTGCATAAATATCAATTTTGTACAATATTGAAGTTATTTTACAATGTACATATGTTGCATCTAATGTCAAATTCCACCTCACCTTACTACTACGATCTAATATCTCCTCTACTACTATTTTCCCCAATATTACTACCACATTGTTGACTAGTACAATTTCCTATTCAAAATTATGTCCAACTCGGGAAAATAAATTATCTATTTTGTTGAACATTGTGACCATGTGAGGAAATATTGTAATTAATAATGCAAAAATAACATCATCTTTCAAATGTGGCCCTTTGTTAATCTCCTTTAATGTCAAGCGGACTTGGTCATTAGCTTGAAAATTGTTTATGGTGAACCCTTGTTTAATATCCTCCTCCTCCATCATGTTGTATCAAGCATGCTATAAATTTAAATCGTATTTGAACTTGTCAGTTTTTGGGTTATACCACCCCTGAAACATTTGATAAAACCAACAACATCATGTATTAGTCATTAATGGATACAACAATTCACATGCCTTTAAAATCATGGATTCATCATATTGCCATTCATCATATTGACTCCCCCATGTAATAATAGACATGCCAACATTCCAAATCCATTTCATGTTTGTACCCCATGCTTGTGGCCTATGGGGTATGTTAAACATGTTGTATTCCCAATGTTGTGGCATGGCCATCTGAAAATTTGATGATAAATGTTGATGAAATGGGGCCCTACATTTTGGACATCTCCTCCTTACCACCATCAAAGTGATTAGGCATTGCAGATGGGACATGTGTTGGCAAGTGCTCAAAATCTATTCACCCTCTACTCTAAATGGGGAACAACAAATAAGGCATAGTTCCCATTTTGCATGAAGGTTTGAGGTGTGGGCCACAAAAATTCCCTTGTTTTTTCTAACACGGCAGTGATATATTCCCAATCGAGTTCAAGATGTGTCACCTAATCTATGCTTATTTTCCTACATCTTTGGTAAATTATTAGAAAACATTGTGAATATCTTGGGCCATGATGTTAAATTGTGTGATTGGAACCTTCCATCTTCATGATATTCCACTTACATTTTTACAAGCTCCACCCCCATCTCCATAGCTCGAGATGTTACCAAAATACATGCAAGATGCATGTGGTTTGAATTTTGTTGGCTTGCCTTCATAAACACTTCAACATCTTTTCAATATTGTTCTTTCATGTTAATCAACATTTGATGGTAGCATTCAATGTCTTCAATGGAATCTAAATGTTCCTTTTTCACTTTAGTGGCCTTTATGAGTGCCTCTTGGAGTGCCATTTGTTGATTGGCAACATTTCGTTCTAACCCAAGACACCTTGTTTGGCATGTAACCAATTGTTCACATTCACGTTCCAATGTCATCTCCTGAAATTCCATTTGCATTATGCCCATTTCCCCTCACAATGCCTCTAGAACATGTTCTACAATGTCAACTTGTCTTGTGGAGGATAATATGTTAGCACCTTGTGCCAACCACCTTTGACCATTTATGGTATCAAATGGCATATAAGATGCCAATTGAACCACAACATCCAATTGTTTTTCATCCATGGGTTGTCCATGTTCGGCAATGATTAAAAAGGACTTTGTTCCCAAAGACGTTGAACAATTTAGTTGCCTATCACAAGATCTAATTTTTGAATACAAGAAGTACTTGATGTTGTTGATTTAGGAACAACGTTCAGTATTGTGGTATCGATTGAAAAAGAAAAAGGGGAATGACAAGGGTAGATATGGGAAGAACTTAGGGTTGCCTTACAAAAACTAAAAGAATTGTTGTAGGAGTTGGGCAAGTTTTTAGAGGAGCCGATGAATTTGCCATTTCAAATTTATTCAATCCATACAAAAGCACATTGTTGATTTGTTGGTATGGAATGGTCCTCCAATCGACTTGAACCCCAAGCACTACCTCCGCATAAACCATCCATGCCACAATCAAAGGCACTTAATTTTTGGAAAAAATTTGGCTCCTCGTCATGGCCATGTGCATTTCCAACCTGCATGCCTTCATGTGTTCATCTAAGCAACTTATATATTGGGGGGCATTGTTCTTCTTGTGGGTCTCATGCCTAAAAAGTGGCCACTTCTTGTCAATGTGGCACCATTGCACATATTGGGAACATATTGTGTACAACCAAGGTTAGGGAAGGTTTTACCATCTAGCATTTGTTACGGTAGTTGGGTCTTCAAGTGTTTTGAACTCTATTTCATGACCTTTTCCTTTTGTGCCATGGCCCCTAACCACTCTCTTGTAATCCGCATCATCTACCATCGTACCCACCGTCTATTAATAAATAGGTAATTTAAACTGGAATTATGGTTAAAGGTGGGGTAAATTATGGTTAAGTTCATAAATAAATGTATAATGAATTAATATGGGGGTCCTCTAAGAGGTTTAGATTTGAAATCCAACACAATTGTTTTCACAATTTGTACTATGAACTTTAAAGCCTTCCAAAAGACTCCCACTTTCTTCCAAGTGTATGGCACTAATTGCTTAGAACAAACAAAGTCCTCACATGTAAGGAAAAAAATACATGGAATGACAAAAATGTGGGTTTTATAGTGGACCCACACATGCCCAAAGCCCCAAGACTGGGCCCAAGTTTGTTTTGATCACCTTCAATTACCATCAAATGCATGATTTTGGCATTGAACTTGGTCTAACAACCCAAATTCCCTAGCAATTGAAATTTTTAGTTGCCATCTAATAACTTGTAGGAATTGTGGATTAAAGGCCATTGGATAATGACTGAAAAATGGTTTAATCGCCACCAGACTATTATGTTAAATGACAACCAAAAGTGACCAAAACAAGTTTGGTCACTATTAAGCACATGGCAATCGAAATTTTGGTCAGGTCCAAATTTTTTAAGGTGTACCAGTAAGGACAAAAAGGACCTAGTCTTTAATGGAGTTTTTTTTTGTCCTATATTTTGCTACCCATCAATATTGATGAATCAAAATGTGTCAAATATTTTATAAGTACCATATTTTAAACCATTACAACTCTAAATTCCATCAATTTCATCCATTTTGTGTTTTTAGTCAAATATGACTATATAAAGGAGTACAAAAAGGGTAAGAATGTGAGATTATTTTGTAGGCATAATCCATGTGCCCCCTTCCCCCATTGTAGACAGATTCTTAAGATGCAAGTTCCCATTCCGACAATTAATGAGTGCGATAAAAATTTGAGTTTGCAATTTGTTGATGCATTGCTCGCATGTACATGTAGGGCAACATTTTCTTTCTTCTCCTACAATTTTGTGAAAAGCCACATGGAAGGAGCTTCTATTGTTACATTTGCAAAATTTCTCAAGGAATCAATTTAAAAGTTTACCAAAGCAACTAGAAGTTATAGCAGTAGTTTGTTGTTTAAAGACAAAAGCTCTAACAAATATCATTCAACAGAATCACTTGGTAGTAGTAATGGTGTTGTAAAGCATGGGAAGGCAAATCGGTATGTGAAAATTTAATAACGCACAAAAGAAGGCCAACATGCTTACAACTTGGAAAACAAAGGTGGGTTTTTCAGTTCTTTGTGCATTTTGATATTTGTTTTTCTCCTTCAGGGCTAACTAGAAAAGGCAATTGAACAACCACCTAAAACGACCAGTTGATGCCATCTTGAAGTAATTTAGGTAGAACCCTAAAATTGGGAATGTGTTCATTAATTTTATATTTTGTTTGTTCACAAATGGTGCTGCCATCTCATTGATATTTTGCCAAACTTTGGTTTTCAAGTTGCAATGATTTGATATGAATAGCCATGAGTTCATATTTTGTCCTATTGGGTCCTATGCAGGTTTGGTTTTGTTGGGGAAATGCTTATTACTCAAATGATGTGGATTTGTTGTCTATGGTGAAATATCCAATTAAGAAAAGGGACTTCATATTTAGGTTACCACTATCATTGAAAAGGGACCTTCATTTTTTTTAATGAATTCCATGTTACATAACCCATTTACCTTTGGGTTAAACCTTAGGACTTTACGAGAGAACAATATCAACATGTCAATAGGATTTTATAATTTTGTAAATTTATCATTTTCAAGAAAATAATAACTAGTTCTTCATCTAAGAAAAAGGTTTGCTTTCAAACCTTTTGAGAACAATTAGTACCTTCCCCTTAACCTCTACTTTCATGACAACACTTCAAATTCTAGAAGGGTCTGAAAATAGACCCTTCTCACATACTATAGGTACATTAATAAACATGTGCCACCTTTTTATGTAATGGGTGAAGCACCTTCCCAATTGTATTATAAGACTATGCATGGTCCTACAAATTGAGGGTGGAACCTTAGTAATATAGGGCCAAAGGAGCATAAGGGGTATAGGCTTAAAGAATTGGAATACCAAATATGAAGGTAGAACTTGAGTTGTGCAAGGGCTAGAATTGGGAAGCCCTGGGACAGTTGTCACACCCTACATAAAGACTGCAAAAAATCTTATTTATATTTTCAGTTTCACCTTCATTTCATGTGAAAGAATGCATTAGACTCCAATGAAATGTAAAAATGCCAATCCAAGTGAAGTGATCGAGCATCCAAGGTGGCATTACAAATTTCATGTACATGAATGTAATTAGTTTTTTAACATACTAGCTATTTTGTCATTTTGATCTTGAAATGATGTGTACATTACAATATGGATTGAAGAGAAAAGGAAAAAATTGTCTACCACCCTTAATTGATGCATTGCACTAGGTATTGAGGATGGAAAATGAAATGAAGGAAGACCTCAACCTACTCTAGTTTTGTTGTTTCTAGTTGAACTCCCTTCATCCCTTCTTCCATGCAACTAAATTTAGATTAAACCTAGGTGATGATCATCAAGAACACCCAACTCAACAACTTGATAACCTTTGTCCCCTTGATTTGATGCCTATTCATCAATAGTGAAACAATTAATTAACATACAATAGCATTATGTTCAAGATGGCCAACCATCATTAAGGAAAATAATTCCGCATTAATGAACCGTACCAAGAAGCCATTTTAGACAAGCTTTACCTAACTTGAGATTATGGGTATCGAGTAACTTTCCCTCCAATGCTTTGAATACTCAGTCCAATGCAGTACTTTCCTTGCTACTACACACTACCCACTTTAGATGACCTGTGTTGTTTTGCAAAAGCACAACCAACACAGTAATTTTCCACCCCAAGACATCCAACAACAACGTGGAATAAGTTTTCCAACTAAACCTTTTTATGCAAATCCTTGAAACTTGTCTTTGATTGATTTTTCAATGTGAGGTGCGTATTTCATGCTTTTTATTTCTTTAAATCTTGAAGTCCAGAAACACAGTAGAAGAGTTGACAAGTTTCACCACATGGTAACACCCATGGAATTGGTTCAACTATTGAGATATTGTTCTAACAATTGACTAAGAGAAATATCATGGGTGACCAAATCAACACCAAACAACGTTTAGCCTTCATGAAGTCCAAATGATAATAGCCAATCAATGAAAACTTGTTACCATTATCACCATCATCACCATCAGGATCCACTTCTTGAACTGGCCCATAATTGGAGCCTATGTAGATGGTGGCCATTTCCATAATCAACAACAGCCTTCATCTCAAAACCTGAAAATAGAATTCAAGACAAATCCATATAAAACAATGTTGGATTGTTGCCTTCAACATAAATAAATTCAAGGGAACAAACTTTGGTGGCATTTTGTTTCTCTGGGAAAATCAAGTAATTTAGGACAAAAATACTTTGCTCACTAAACTAAGTATGATATGGAAATTAGGCGTTACAAATGCGCAAGTTTCAAACACTTGATTTAATTGATGGCTATTGTCAACCTTCATTTTCCATAAAAAGCTTTTGAGGATCTGTTTATCTCATATTGTTGCATGTCTATACAAGTATGATTATTGTTAATCTCGTTTTGCAAGTTTGAAACACTTGACTAATTAATCTACTTATTGGGTCCATAGTCTTACATTGTATTTTAGTTATTTTTGAAAACAAAGGACATTGCATATTGTTTTAAAACCAATTTGGTTAGATTCTTATGGACTAGTTTACATCTCTATTACTAGGAATGGATGTTTTGAGTGTGTAATGGTCCAACTGTTCATTATTATCATCCCCACCCCTAGGAGCTAATCAAATTGTCAGTATCCTAGGTCGCTAAGGTCATCAATGCTATTGGTGATTTAAATGGTGGTGGTTTAACAAATTTGTTAAAGAGTTTGATAAGGATATGACTGTGCACTTTTTGGCCACTAATTTGTGTGTTGCATTACAAAGTCCAAGTTAATGGGCATTTGTCATCTAATTGGCATGGATTTAATATTTGATAATGGCATGTTTCATAACCCAATTTTGTTAGTTCCTAGACTACAGAAGTTGTGATAGTGTTGTGAAGTGGAACTTGGAAATTCAAATCAATATTGAATTTTGTTACAACTTGTTGGTTTAAATTTTGGATATGCATTTGTGATCTAATGATTACGTGCAAGATATTATTGAACAAAAGGTGGAAAATGTGGTCAATTTAGGGTTTGCATGATTTGAGCTAGGTTAATCAAGCATTTGTCATCCAACTAGTTGGTATTTCCACTAGTAAAAAATAGCCAAAATGCAACCACTTCATTTGCAACTACATGTAACTTGTAGTTGTTTGTGACTAAGTTTGGGAATATTTCCAACTATAAGATCAAATATCAACTATTTTGGTTACTTTTACAACTATGATGTAACTATTGGAAACTTCATCCTATTAGTTGGATGGCTTTTAGGTTTATTTTCATCCATGAATATATTGATATGTCCCATCAATCGCAATAGTCACCAAATTAGTCACATCTTAAAGGTATTCTATGGTGACATGGGGGTGTATTTTTATATATGTATTAAAGTTATAGTTATGATATTTTACATATACCATAAATATTTTTTTTGACTATATTAATTATGTGTATGTATGTATATTGTTCATATAATGAGTTTAAAAATTAATATTTGAACTCTGAAATTTATTATTCAAATCTGAAAATTGATATCTTAGTTATGAAATGTATATATATTTGAATTTAAGATTTGATATTTGAATTTAAGAAATATTTATGTGAATTTGAATTTTTTATTTGCATTCCAATTTTTCTGTTTAAAATCATTATTTGAGTCTAAAAATTGATATTTGAATTCTGGACATTGTTATTCAAATCTGAAAACTGATATTTCAATACTGAAAATTTTTATTTCAATTCTGAAGATTGTTATTTCCATTCTGAAAATTATATTTGAACCTGAAAATTGTTATTCCAATTTTGAAACATTTTATTTGAATCTAAAAATCAATATTTGAATTTGAAGTTTTAAATATGAATTCTAAAATTGTTAGTTTTATTCAAAAAATATGTTTGAATATAAAATTATAATTCAAATTATGAAAATTATATTTAAAGATTAAAATCGATGTTCCAATTCAGAAAATTACTATTGGAATTCACTTTATATATATGTAATAAAAAAAAAATGAATCTAAAAATTGTTATTTTAATTTAAAAATTTGTTATTGGAATTCTTTGTTTAATTATTTGAATTTGAGAACACCTATTTGAATTTGAAAATTTATTTTTCAATTCTGAATTTTTTTCATTTAATTTTTTAAAAAAATTTTGATCCTTAAAATTATATTTCAATTCTTTAAAAAAATAGTTGAATCCGAAATTTGTTATTTCAATTCCTTAAAAAATTATTTGATTTTTTTTAAAAAAAATTTAATTCAAAAAGCTTATTTGATCTAAATTTTGATATTTGAATTCTAAATTATTATTTTCGATTCCATTAATTAATATTTCAATTTGGAGTTTTTAAATTAAAATAAAAAAACTTATTTGATTTGAAACTTGAAATTGCAATTCCAAATTATTATTTTGGATTCTCAGAATTAATATTTCAATTCAGAATTTTTTTAATTGAGTCTAAAAATGGACAGTTCAACTTTGAGTTTGAAAATTGACATTTCGATTCTGAAATTTTTTATTTAAATTCAAAGACTTAGTTCTAAAAAATGATATTTGAATTCTGAATTGTGTTTTTGGAATCTAAAATTAATATTTGAATTCCAAAAAATATTGATTGAGTTTTAAGGCTTTTTTTTATTAATGTTATCCATAATGAATCACTTTTATAAATAATTATAAATGATTATATTTATTACTTATAAGTCACACTAAATAATTATTTTTAAAACATAGATTTTTACATTTTATATTTTTATAGTAAAAGAAATTAATAATTGTAATTAATGTTAATTTTTAAAAAAATCATTGTAATTACTATAGATAAGAATTAATTATATTATATGAATAATTATTTTTTAATTGAACATAATTACTCACAATATGTAATTTATAACTTTAAATTTGAATTAAAATTTTGGAAAGATTATAATGTAGTTAGAATAATTATTGTAATGATTATAATTTCAAAAATTATTATCAAGTAATTTAAGTTTTTATTTTAAAAAATACTGTAATTACTTAGCTACGATAAAGTTTTTTACAATAATAAATGTAATTATATAGTAATTAATATTACTTCTTTTAATAACAATTATTCGTTCATTATTTATAACTTGAAAAAAAAATAAAGTACTTATTTTTAGAATTAAAGTAATTAAATTATTTATAAATTAATTAAATTATCTATAATTTGATTAGATTTAAAATAACAATAAAATATTTGAGTTATTTATTTTTATTTGAGTTATGTATTAACAACTTGTGAAAAACTAAATAGCCAATTAGTCAAAGTTTTAAAAGTTACTATTTATTTAAGTAGGTGATAATGAATACATAATATTTGTAATGTATAGTTTATATCTAAAATATATGTTAAATTTAATCATTATTAATGAAATGGTTATCTAATTATTTAGTGAACCATGTATTTGAATTATTCATAAATCTAAAAACTAAGAACAAAAGGCATGAAGAAAGTTTTAGAGTTGCAATTTGGTTTGTGAAGAAGTTGTAACTTTAAAATTTATCCCATATTATTTGTTTTCCATTCCTATTTTGAACACTATATAAACAAGGGGTGTGTGGTCATCAAATTTCACATTAAGAAAGTTGTGCACATGGGATGAGCCAATCAAAAAACTTAACTGAAAACAAAAAGAAAAGTTATGCACAATTTTAAATTATCGACCTCCCCAACCTATTTATCTACCTAGCTAGGTAGACACATAGTATGACCTACCCACCTAGGTCAATTTATGTATCTACCTATTTAAGTACCTACTTACATGAATAGGTATTTAGCTTAGGAAAGTAAACCTACCTACTTACCTTTTTACTCAAGTAGGTAGGTAGGTAGGTAGGTATGTAACCTAGGTTTGTAAGCATTTATTTATGTACTTACCTAGCACCTACCAACCTAATATTAACATTTTGGATTAAATTCATCTTAAGGTGGCACATGGCATATTTATATTGGGCCATATGTCATAATATAGGATCATCCAAACATTTGAATTGAACGTCCTAGATTATTTCAAAATAATAATAATAATAATAATAATAATATTTTAAATAATTCAATATTAAAACACATGACAACATATCATTTGCCTCAATTGTGACCAAGATAGTTGCATTGTAGTTGCATGTGACAATACATATACAATGTAGTCAAAGGATGAACTTGTATTTGTTGACTTTTTGTTTCATCCAATACCCTTTGTCGTTTGCAACTAATGTTTCATGCAACTTGTCCAAGGCGACTAATGAGATTGTAGTCGCAAATGTCGCTTTCAACTAAATTTTAGTTGTAGAGACTAGTTGAAAATACCTATTTTTCTTCTAGTGTTCTAGGTTAGGTGAATCTTGAATTTAAATGATTCATTTTCAAAAGAATTTGGATCAAGTAATTTAGGACAAAAAAATTATACTCTACATACCTAGTATAATGTTTTGCCTTAATCGATCAAATTTCATGATCAAGATAGTTCAAATGTACATTGAAAAGCCCTTGAGGCCTTAGAATTTAGATTATGAATGGCTACAAAAACTATTAATCACTATCAAAGACGCTATACATTACATGCCCATGGATGCATTTGCAATTTCCAACCATTATATGATAAGTCAGATTTTTTGCAAGTCCATACCTTTGTTGACGCACTCCCAAGTCCCTTATTGAGCCCACTCGAAGGTCCAACTATGTCGAGTTGCAGAAAGTTGGGACTTGAAAGTCGCTCCCGACTTCTAGCACTAAAAGGGGGGTAGAGGGGCGTGTTAGAAGTCCCGGGATCAGACTAAGAAGAGGGACTAGATTATCAAGCTCGAATCTGCATCCAAAACCAACCACAAGGGGGTTAGTTAACATTCGGGAACACCCTTGGGTGTTGGGACAAGCCACAAGCACTTTCACACACAAAACTCACCATGGCCCGGACTCGAGGGAAGCCACCACCTTCCCCCATATAGTATTCTCTGTGTCTCATCATGGAAGCTACATCTGAATGGCTCTTTTTCCCGGGACTCCCAAGTTGGAGTCTCGAAATTGTCCCGGGTTGGAGTCCCGTGACTTTGGACGCTCATAACTCCTCGCCCCGAACTTGGATCAGGACGAGGTCTAAACCAAAGTTGTAGCTATTGTCGAGAGCTTTCCAACGTTGTGTTGCACTTCTTCAGGCGACGTCGGGAAGAGGTCGATTCTTGACTTTTAGTGGTCGGGAGTCAAACTGGTAATTTGACCCCCGGCCCTTCTTTTGCCCATAACTTGGGCTACAGATGTCCAAATGGCCCATACGAGGCCATTTTGGGCATCTAAACTTGAAGACCTTTCCATTGATATAAATAATGCACCAATGTGAGGAGATTTGACCTTTCAAATCGTCTTTTGAATTTTCAGAAGTCCCTGAGGATTCCAAGTCTTCCACTTTTGGGAGTGTGAGTTGAATTTTCACACTTAGCCCCAAAATGGGGTTGCGACATTTGCCCATGTAACATTAAAAAGTTGTTAAACTCTATAGATGCTTTAGATCCAACAGGTTATAATGTTTGTTTTGTGATTATGAGGTTCATCAAACTTGGTTGGTTAACCCACTATTAAACATTTTTACATGAACATTTTATGGCATATTAGGGAATATAAACATAATTGCAAAATAATCACTAAATATGAATTGATGGAATTGATGGACTTTATTTTATGGCCATTATGGTTGTTATTGGTGGAATTTTGCATATTCAATTGTCATGGTTGCATGTATCATGTGACAAATGAATATTGCAAAATTATGTAATGATTGTTGTTGGGATTTATCCTTCCATGGAAAGCTCTTGATCATGATATAATAACTAGATATGTTATGCCAATTATGCTTGCATTTGTAGTATTGACTTTAGAGGAATTTTAAGATGTAATTGGTTGTAGTTTCAATTATGTGATAGGCCTTGCATTTTTACACGTTCATTGGCATATACTTGAGTAGTCTTTTGGGAATAAAACATGATGGCAATAAATGCATGCTAGTAGGTGGTGGGTTTGCATGCATTTGTGAAAAACAAATTAACAAACCCAAGCAAGTCAATTGTAAATCCCAAAGCATGTAGTGTCCTTGTACATGCATTGGTAGCCCTGTCTAATGATTTGGGACTTGTCAATGTGGGTAGCTCTAGTGGGATGGAAGATCCAAATGTGGTAGCCAAAAAAAAGGCTATTCATATAGAATGGAGGTGAGAAAATAGAAAAAAAAAGGCATTTTTGACAAGGAGATGAAGGAAAGTGTAGTTATAGGTTGTATTCATTTGACCATAATTCCAATAGATGCCAAAGGAAAGATTTTTGGCTTGAGGACAATGCACTACAATTAAGGATGCTTCCTATGCACACTTGGATTTGATAGTTGGGTGAAAGCATGATTTGGGGGGGGGGGCAAAGTACTGTCCTAAATGGCAATTTTCCATACTATCATTAACAAAGTATTCAACACCACAATGGTATAAGAATATAATGCAAATTAATTGATAAAATCATAATGATTATGAACATACCTTTCTATTTTTAAAAGCATTTTGAATTTGGATACAATCACATTATACTTTGATTATACTATTTTCTTATCAACGAATGTTCCAAAATATAACTTACCACATCACATGGAGTTAGTATTATAAAAATTTAATGTTTTTAAAATTTTGATATTTTCCAATAACCAAGACATCATAATGTATGAAGAAACCTAAAAAACATGATTATGAAATATCATATTAATTTGGGATAATTTAGCAAAAATCGAATATTAAAACAAATGTCCATTGAAAGGAATACATCAAAAATCAATATTTTCAATTAGAAGTTTGAAGATGAAATGTTCTTATAACTATGCTTGAGGGATTCATGTTGTTGGATTTTAAGGAACTTCACATCTATTGGTTGAAATGACATTTTCAATTCATAAGCATAATAGACTATTTGTTTCAAATAATTCATGTGTCTTGACACTTACACCAAATTAGCCCAAATTTTGACATGCTTTAAGTCACAATAAAAAAATCATGTACAAAAAAATGTATCTAGGTTCATTGAAAAAGGATGCACAAGTATAATGGACAATTTAATAACTTGAAATTCTCAAAATGAATTTGGTTTGGAGCTCCAAATTATGTATTTATTTAAGTAAATCAATGTAAATTCCATTGCAAATCCAAGTCGTCATGGTATTAAATGAGGTTAAGCTCAACATGGATGTGTTTTAGCATCTTATTCATATAATTTGAAAGTAAAATCACATTGGTATAGGGGACTTTTAGTATTGTAAGTACCTCCAAAATTGCAACACCTTAGTATGCTTTCACCCAATTAGGCACACCTAAACAATGGGATGTCATACACAATGACCTTGTCAAATAGTTTTTGTGACCCCCTTTTAAAACCCAAGGTTGTAGAAATGTACATGAAAAAGTCGAATAATGTAGATGTCTCACCAAATACAAGCCAAGGTGGGGAAGTGCTATAAAATTAGGACATTCTAGTTCTAGACAACCAAGAGCCAATTATAGCTAGGGTCTTGGGAACCCAATTAGAAGGTGAGATTGATACATTGGCAAAATTGTAGCCCCAACTAATGTCTATAGGGTGTGCAACTAATGGAGATGTTGGGAGTGGGGGGGATAAGGCAACAAAAATGTTGTCACTTCCAACTCCTATCACCACCATTTGGACTACAAACAAGAAGTTTGCATTCAAGCCCAAGTATTCAATGCATAGTTTTAAAGGTAGTCTTGAAGGTGGTGGTAAAAAGGGGAAGGATGGATCACTTGTTCTTGCATTTGGTTTACAACAGCCTACAAAGAAGCCACGGGCCAACAAAGTTAGAACAATGCATATTCGATTTGATACGATAAATGCAACTTTGTACTAAATTTATTTCATGTTGGTCCCTACAAGCTTGAACTTAATATTCAAAATACGGATCAAGGATTTGCATCTATAATGTAGGTAAAGGGCTGAAAATAATAAGTGTCTGGATGTGATGGTAGACCCCACTCAAGTTCAACACCAATTGTTGGATTTTCCACCTTGGAGACCTTGGCATAGTGGTGGCAAAAGGCATTGCAATAATGAACAAGAATTCCAAGAGCCATGTGACATGTGACCTCCCATCTTTATGTGGGGAGTTCATCCAAATGGTCATGACGACCAAGGGGTTTCAGCATGGCACTCCTTGTTTAAAGCTTGAGCCCGAACAAATCCCATGGGCACAAACTTTGGATGTAGCATGTACATGGCCTATTAGTGAAAATGCATACATTTTGTGGCCATGCAATTATTTGATAGAGAAATGAGATGCAATTAGATATGTTTTTGCAGAATAAGATATGTATTTAAAAGTCAATTGTTGTGCCCATGTCCTTTTTATGGCTTTCCAATTTTTGGATAAAATTTTGAAATGAGGCAATTTATGAAGTACTTAAAACTTCATGAAGTTTTGGATGTGTAGATCTATAAGCAAAGTAAATGTAACCATGGAGTTGATGAAGGCTTACAAGGGAAAATACCATGGAAGTACTATAAGAACCTTGGATATATATTAATATTATTATATGCAAGAATGGTTCTTTTTACATCTATTGTTCTTGGCTTTGTTTATTTTATGTGTGGTTGAGCTTTGTATTTGCACCCTATTTGTGATGCCATCTAGGCTCTAAAACAGGCAAGACCTTAATAGGTCACATCCTAATTTAGTCAATTAAATGTCCAGTAGTAAGTATGTCCAACAATTATTTGTATTTTGTATGGGGACGTTCATGATATATGCATAACATTATGACAAATGCCAATCTTGATATGTCAATTTTGGTGTTACAACAATCTATATGTATATATGGCTATCATTGGACTTTAATGAAATGGATTTGAAAGTGTAGCCCACATCCCTTACTTTTTGTTTAGGTAAGATTTTCACTAAAATCCAAGGATAACCACATATGTATGAATGTATTTACATTCAAATAAGCTAAGCATAAAATCAATAATCAATTGGTGTCTTTGAGTGGAGATCTGTGGAGCTTAATTGCATAAGTAAGTGTTTGGTGGAATCACAATGGGGTATTTCCCGAGCGGATTCTAGATCTCTTAATGCCTCTACCACATTATATAAAAGATCATAGTGTAGTCACAAGATCATTAGAAAATCATACCCAACAAGCCACTCATTTAGCATAACAATTCACTAGGAGAATATTGTACATTAATTAATAGATCATGATACATTCACTAGAAGATCACTTGGAAATTACACCTAACAAACCACTCATCTAGCATAGCAACTACTAAGAGAATATTATGCACTACGTAAAAGATTAGGATACATTCACTAGACAATCACTAGACAATCACATGGAACAATCCACTCATCTCTATTTTAGGTAGGACCCTATACACTTAAATGGAAAAACATGAAAAATTACACATTAGCCTAATCCACTTAGGAATTCCACTTGTGCCTGCCATGCAACCTTGTTCATTTAGAATTCCATTTAGATGTCGCTATAATGAAATTGTTCCAATCCACTATAAAATGAGTGGATTACAGCGTGGAGTGGGACACGATTTGTTGTAGTGGATGTGTGTTATAACATGGTCTTTTGAGTTGCCTACACATTGCTCAAGGGGGTTAGTGTTCAAGGGGCCAAGATAGAGGTGGAGGACATATAACAACAATGTGAGTTTGGACTAGCGTTCATGCATCAATTTTGGCTTGAGGTTCTTCATTGGATGGTATTATATCAAAATCAAATTATATGGATTTTCTAGTCTTGGATAGGTGGCAAATTGAGTTAAAGAATTTAGTTTCCAAATAATGCAACGATCTTGTTGATTAATTTGTGGCATTGTGGGATGACTTTTGTCTAGGTCTTTAAATTGAATGTGACATCACATTCACCAAGTTTGCAAAATGCTCGATTGGACTTCATAACTTCCCACACCTTACTATGTTTGAACATTAGGCCAACATTGCATCTAGGATGATGCATAACAATAAAACTCAACTATACCCAAAGCTTCAAGCCCTATGAGTTTGTTTTTGATACTTTTGCAAAGATTGGCCACATTTTTCATCCATATGTTGTAGGTGCTCTCTTACTCCCAAACTTTTATATATTTATTAGGGTATTTCTGATTATGTTCCCTAAACTTTTTGACAATCTATCTTTGATAATTCTTGATTAAGTAGCTTCATTTATTCATGCAATCTTAGGGAATTAAAATTTTGCACATTAGGTTAGCTAGTTCAATTGACCTAGATCTGTGTCTTGACATTTGCAATGGTATCAAATAAATCCAAATTTAATTAGTCATTCTATGGTCATTGAGATACAAAAAATTTAAACCATTGGATGATCACTAATAGATAAAATTAATATGGATGTGAGTGTAGTCATATTAACTTGTATCAAAAGTAATTGTAACTATTACTTAATTTTTTGAATTTTGGATTGTAAGAATAAATAAAAATAATAAATGGAATTTTTTATTTATAAAATCTTATTGTGAATACATTATGTACATGTCATAAAAATTTGGAATCAATCTAATGAGTGAAAAATACATAATTGTCAAATTGTCAAATTGAAGCCTTCCATGAAACCCGCAAGTGGACGGACTCCCCACGCAACGTCACTAGTAAAAATAAAGATTGCACTCGCTGAATTGAGTGCTTGTAAGAAAATGTAGCAGAAAGAAGTATGTGGGTCCTAGCTTCTTTATAGAAAGATGTAGGTCCTAGCTGCAGTGCAGCTAAGGCAGATGAATTAAATGGGCGAAGTGGGAGGCAAGTGCGTTCTCGTGTTCACTTGGTGCACGCGGTATGCCGACAAAGAAAAGTGAGATGATTTGTAGACTTCCCTGAAGTTATTCATTTCTCGGACGGACACTGAAGCGAGCCTGTTGTTGTGATTGTCCTGAACAATCCATAGGCATTTATTCACTGGAACCTACAAACTATTCCTGTACTTGTTTACATGCTGCTGTGTCGTGTAGTTGTGGCAGAAAGATACGGGTCCGGTACTGCGCACATAAACCAAGTGGGCGACTTTGGAGGGCAGTGCCCTAGCTGGCTTCCAAGTTCCCACCAGAGATATTTATTGCGCGTATGTGTAGGAGAAAGATAATGAGTCCCAGCTGTGTACCGGACTTTCTATTTGATTATCGAGCTTGCTATTCAGGTCCCCGCGCCAGCTGATCCACAGAGAGTACAACAACAGATGGGTGAAAGCGAACCAGCACCGACCAGCGCACCATCCACTGGATGTCCATTGTAACTCAGTAGTAGCTGAACCCAATCTCAACTAATAGAGTTATCCGTACAGTAAGAACAATACAGCACTATAACCCTGAGTTTGGTCATACACAGGGTGAGATTAAAAAAACCTGAAAAAGTGTACAATAGCATTCAAGGGGGGATGAAACTCAGAAAACTATCAATTTTGGTAGTAAACTGAGTTTCACCCTGTCTTTCTTTTTTCATGAGCATCTCCACTGCTGTTAGATGTATGTTCAGTGTTCCTAACTGTACAAGTACTATAATTAATCTCGAACTTTGTGCATTAAATGCTGAGTTTCAGCATTTCATACTGAGTTGCAACATTTCATACTGAGATTTAATAAAATGTCTTGACTTTGCAGATACCACTGAAAGGCGGGATAGGAAGTGACAAGAGGCCCAAAGAAAGGGTGAAGATCGCTACGGTACTTTATGGATACCTCTAATATCTGGTTTCACCTTGGGAACCCATTTTGTCAGAAGTAGGTCCTATAGTTATAAGTAAATACGTATGAAAAAAGATGACAACTAAGTAAAGTAAATACATGGTTTATATAGAGGTAATGGTTCTTTTTTGCTACCTAGCTAGTAACAACCCACTTGAGGTGTAACTGAGGTAACCACCATGGTTACCTAGAGAACTGGAAACCAACAGAAAATTGTTTCCTGACCACTTGTCATCCATGTTTCATGGTGCATGGTGGGTCCTGGGCACTTACTCTGGTAAGCCCATGAAAAGGGGAAACCATGGATGCTGCGGTCCTATGTGCTGGGTCACACCAGCTGGCAAGATGCAAATTTTGTTTCAATAATGAGCCATGAAAGACCACATCTTTCCTTGCCCTATAAACCACTGTTGGGTGGTTCTTGGATTTTGTTATA
>Ga0209611_10006991_pt1 | contig 18216 bp, 4 predicted proteins | sample S1TSphgellanicum_3_FD_187693 | JGI IMG/M metagenome (GOLD analysis project Ga0209611, IMG submission 187693) | Host-associated microbial communities from peat moss isolated from Minnesota, USA - S1T2_Fc - Sphagnum magellanicum MG (SPAdes) (version 2) | ecosystem: Host-associated > Plants > Peat...
CAATTAATGAACAACTAAAAGATTTATCCCATATGTTTTGTTTTCAAATCCCATGTTACAAACTATGTAAATAAGGTTTTTTTTTCTTATGTTTTCACATTAAAATACACATGCCATTTTGGGACGAACTTAAAAAGTTTAACATAAAGGCAAAACATAAAATAAAAAATAAAATTTCATGGTCATTCTTTAGTGCACTTAGTTTTGTGCTTTCCTGCCTACTTACCTACCTAAGCAAGTAAGTAGGTAAGTAGTGAACTAGTATTAGGTAAATACATAGGTATGTAGGTCTTAAGGCCTACCAACCAACCTCCTATGGTTATGAATGACCTGCCTAGCTACTAAAATATATTTTTTATTTTTTATTTTTTCAAAAATACAAATAATATGCCATGTGACAAATTTTTATTGTGCCACATGTCACAATTTCGGACCATCATTAAGAATCATAATGAATGGTGTAGATCAATATTTCCAAAAAAAAAATTATGTCCAAAAATCTTCATAATGCCATGTGTCATATTTAATATATGGATGACAATTAATGACGTCAATATGACATCATGTGTGTAGTTATAATGGAGTTGCATAATAGTTGAAAATGATTATTTTGATTAAATTATAATTGAATTGCAATGAGTTGCACCATAAATACAATAAGTTGCAATTCATGCAACTTGTCTATTAACACTCACAACATATAAATATAATGAGTTGCAAGGCCAATTCCAAAACACCTTTTCTTCATAGTGCAGGAACGTCAAAATGCTATAATCCTTTCATCATGGGAACAAAAGTTTTGATACATGTTGCAAAAGGAAATGTGTGTTATTAATGTTATTTCAACATAAAATCTTGTAACACAAGAACATGGTATTCTTGTTCAATATCAAAATTATAAAAAATTTATCAAAAAGAATAGCATGGATGCCTTAACCAACCAATAGCCATATGATTAGTTCAAGAAGATGCATTTATAGCTTGATGTAAATTATTAAATGTGTGCCACTTTGAAAGAATGTACATGAAATATATAAATGGAGGGGTTTGCCCCAATTATATTTGGAAATAAAAAATGGATTTGTTTAAATGCATGTTGTTGATTATCACGGGTAAAACAACTCACCATAAATGCCTAATACATGTAGACTTTGATTTTTGGTCTTTCTTGATCCATTGGGTTCTAGTAGATGTAGATTAAAATCCATTTTCATGATGTTCACAAGTTGGTGTGTATCCAACGAAGAAATAGGTAGAAATCCAATTTAAAAATAGATTACAATCATTTTGAACATGTTATGATGCCTTTTGGTCTTACAAATGTAATGATTGTATCTTTCATCAATTCTTGGATGATTTTGTGGTTTGTCACATTCATGACATCTTCACTTCTTCAAAGAATATCAAAGATGAACACTTTGTTTGATATCATCTAGAAAAACTAAAAGAAATGGGATTATATGTCAATTTAATCATTTGAAATTTTCATAAAAAAGATTTTTTTTAACATCCCAAATACGTCATTTCTAGTGATGGCATTCATATGGAGCTTTGTAAAATCCAAGCCATTATGAATTGGATTCCCATATTAATTTGATGCTAAATATTTTATTGGATTTGTTAATTTTTATTGGTGTTTTAACATGTGTACCAAGATAATGGCCCCTTTTGACCTATTTAATTTGGAGGCATCAACCTTTTAATTGGTGATGTACATTTTAATCTTTCATTCACAATAAATTATTATTTTTGTGTTTTCAATGCTTTCCAAAACATTTATCTTAAAGATATTATCAATTCTAATTTTACATTAGAAGTTCAAATTTCATATCTTGTCCAAATGGTTATCATTTCCATCTTGTTGGTTTTTCTTTTGTAAATATTTTACGAATGAAATTAACTAAAAAATTCATGAATTAAAAAAATATCATCCATGCATTTTGGGAATGGTGTTTACTCAAAGGAGTTTAACATGATACAACTTCTATTTATAATGAAGATTGTTTGCTGGTTTTGTTTGTTTGTTATGTTGAGATCTCACAAACCACAATGCCTCCCATTGCACTCTTGGTACCATTGGAAAGCTATCAATCAGGGGTGTATCAAAGTGGTTTCATAATGTTTAGACTTAATAGTGCAAGAGTTATTGAATATTGAACAAGTTTGTCATTGAAAATTCAGTAAAATCACACACACACACACACACACACACACACACATGGGAAATTATAGGAAAGTCCTTGATGAGTAGGATTTAATGGAGATGATTTTGTAATTTTAAACCTCAGGTGTACAAAACATTGAAATTTGAGTAATCCTTATCATTGTAAATTCAACTAAATTACAAAAAATGAGTTTGAAAGGAGAAATTAGTTGGGTGACAAGTTCACACCTGGGCCAACAGCACATGCCACAATAGTCTTCAACATATTATGATTTCTCAGAGTTTGAATGGTTGCTGAACTTGATGGGCCTTGTTATCTTTCCACTTGCAATATATTATCATATCCGTCCTAGGAAACAACAAGGAAATCAAACACAACACTTTGTCATTATTATCTTGTGTTTAAGGAAATGAAACTGATAATCAATTTTTTTGCCATTATCCAATCTGAACACCATTGACTTCAAATATTATCTGTAACTTTTAATGGTAAATCCTTTTTATATGCATTCACAGCAATTTGGAGAAGATAACCCATTAAAGGCCATTTAGAAAATGTTAATGAAATTCAAGGCTTTTTGAAGTGTTTTAAAAAGTTTAAATTCAAGATGCCTGATATCAAGGTAGGCTCTTGTATTAAGCTTGTCTGTCCCTGATGAGTTAATTCAATTACAAGTTTTCCAAGCTTTGCATTACAAGTTTGTAGATAAATGTCTTCATATACATCACATACATGATTTTTTTTCAAAACATGTAGATTCAAAATCTCAAAAATCACTTCATTTTAGCATTTTGAAATCTTTAGATTTTTTTTAAAAAAATTTGTGAGATATTGCTAGTAAAAAAAGGGGTTGTATGAATGTGATATCCAGATGAATATAGTTTTCGAAAACAAGGTAACCAATAGTTTTGTATACAATATTCAGAGGTTTTCACTTGTATTGACCCGGAATGACAATAGAAAAATATACCCAGATTAATAACCTCCAATTGGATAGCCATTAATATTTGTTATACATCCATACTGATGCAAAATCAATGCTGAAGGGAAGGCCCACAAGGATGCCTTGTTTATATTGGTGAAATTTCGCCCAAAATTACATTTTAACAATTATAAATAAATAAAATGAAGTGATTGTTGGGATTTGGAATTGCCATAGCTTGAAAATAATAATAATAAATAAATAAATAAAATCACCAGATTTCTATACATGGTTCAAGTATGTAAACATAAAGGTATAGAAGGATGTTTGAATTTTTGTTTCATTTATATCCAAATCCAGCTTAAGTCTCCTATGATTGAACTTTAGCTGCATAAAAGAAAATCATAGTAAAAAAATTGGAAGGATGGGTCTCAAGCCCTTTTATTTTTGGTTCGATTTGTGATGTAGCCAAACTGGTGACCTTTACCAAAAAAAGGTTTAGCCAAATTTGACTATAGATATGAAAGTAATTTTTTCAAGAATCACATATTTTGGCTACATCTGGAATCTATTGTAGAAATATGGTGATTTAAGGTTTTTTTTTCTCAAAAGTATTTTGAAACATGGCCATTTATTTTTTTTTCAAAAATAATCCTGTATGTGTGGAAATCATATCTTTCAGGTTGAAAAAAATCCGAAATTTTCGCCACCAAATATTTTTATTAAAAAATCATTGTTGTCAAGCACAGCAAAATGTAGTAGATCCCCTGTGAACAGAAACCAACCTGTGGAGTGAGGCCATGATTAAGAAAGGACTTGAATTTCAGTGGATAGGTACATATATCATTGCTTGGCACTTGTTGGGAAGAGTTAGAATGCTCTCTCACATATGATATGTGAAATTTTCCTGCCATAGATTTTTGGCAGCTGGCTTTTCTGAAGGCAGCAAGCAGATTTCACCAGCTTGTTAGGTTTATTGGAAACTAAAAGTTGCCAAGGAATCCAATCTCTCTGGCTAGGTATTATTATGTTGGGTCACCAGAAGAAAGATAAAGCAATCCCATCTTGGACTGATATCACCAGGAATTTTGGAATTCTACTTGGGACCCCCTGACTCTTCTAAGAAAAACTACAAGTAAAGGCAAAGGAAGAAAGTAATGATTTTTCACCTTTCACAGCCACCTTGAACACCTTTCTTCCTTTGACAGACACCTTTAGGTCTCCACACATCCCCCCCTATTCTGCTGAATGTAAAATGCCCTTGGCTGTTTTTTTTTAACACTAGCAGGATGGAAGTTATAAAGTGGAATTTCCCTCCCATGAGAGGGGAGGGAGTTCTGTTTATTTGTCGGGTGCTGTGACATTTCATCCAGAATTTTGTGAATCCGTTGGCATTTCATTGGGAATCCAACAATGTTAGTTGGTACTAGGGCATTACGTCATGTAACTCCCTTGGAGCAAGGAGTCTTTGAAATAACTGCCCTTGACTCCCATCTCATGGACAATTATTTTAAGAACTCCCTCCTCCTCAGGACTTACCCTACTCATTGAAAATAATAATCCCTTTCTATCATTTCCATTGGTCCTTTAACATTCTCACAAACCTACCAAACCTTAATTAGGTACACATTTAACTCTTAATTTACTCAAGAGAATTAATTTAAAAACTCAGACCAACAAATTCATCAATTTCGTTGGCCATAACATTTTTTCTTCACACCTACACACACAAGCCTATTCTATTCAACAGCTCTGTATATTAGTACACTAATACTATAATTCTATTTGCATACAGACAGGACTAATTGAAAAATTGAGAATAAACACATGAGAATAATGCCCACTTTACACTAGGAGTCAGGGCAAAAAAAACTTGAGGCCAACTTTGAGCATTTTTGGGTTGCAAATTGGCCCCAAGTTATTAATAAATGCTGGAACATGGGCCCCAGGGGTTGCACATTGGCCTCCCAAATTTGATGGTATCCTTTTTCGAGCCTTGGGGCCAATACAAGGCCATAAAGTTCAGCATTTATTGATAACTTGGGGCAGATTGAAAAGGTTTTTTTTTTTCCTCTTTCAGCCTTGACTCCTAGTGTAAAGCCCTTGGGGCTGATTTCAACTTTTGCACCAATAGGAATGCTGGATTTGGGTTGAACATTGGCCCTGACTCCTAGTGTAAAGCGGGCCTAAGCAGACCTAAGTGACATAAGTGACCAATTTACATCCCAAATTTCTTTCTCAGGGCCAACTTTGATGGAAATTGTCAGATGAAAGTCAGGCTTTCTTCATTTGTGCTAGGCTATCTAGCATTGTTACATCACCTCTGCATGCAAGCAAGCAAAAACATGGGAAAGGTCTTTTGCTGACAAGCATGCACGAAGCAAAAGAGTGGCACATGGTCATATGCCAGTCGTTCTTTCTGCAATGCCCAAAGTACAAGTCTAGTCTCTCTCTATTATGGAGATTAAATGATGTACCCAATTTACTAGTGCATGGCAAGGCCTAAAAAGCTTGTACTCCACATAGGTTTTTGCACACATAGCCATACCAGTTTACACCTAGTTTGCGTAGTCCCAAACATGTTTGGACACGTGTTGTCTGATTGTAGTTTTTGAAGATAATTCATGTTTGGTTACCTATATGGTCCTTGTCTTAGCTTTTTCTTTTAAAATTTGATACAATAAAGTTATCTTGAAAGTTTGTCGAAGTGGGGATTTAAATGCCTAGTTTGAGCCCTATAAGGAATGAAAAGAACAACATGGGACCCCAAAAATTATAAACCAAAATAATTGGGGATCAAACTGGTTTTTATATCAAAATCAGTGCAAAAGTTACTTTGGTCCCTAGTCTATGTTTTCATTCGTGCCCCATGTGAAGTTGTAGCCTAGACGAACTTTGAGCTTTTTCAAGCTTTGCTTGAGCATGTTCATAAGTTTGTTCTTTGTTCAAATTATTTTTTTCAGATTTTCTTGGTCAGTATAGAGTGAGATCATTATGAGAGGGCCCTCTTGAGCTCAAATGAAGCTAAGATGAGTTGTGTGCAAGTTGTATTCAAGCTTTATCTAAGGTTTTTGCAAGTTCTCTAGTAGTTGTGTCTCCAAGTTGTTTTCAAGCATGAGTGAGCACATTTTTATGATTTTCTTTTCTTGGTCAACACATTGCCATTGCACATTTTTTTGACTTTTTTTCTTGCTTGGCACATTGCCCTTGCCACAACAAGCATGTAGCTATGACCATGACTTTGATGTGGAAAGTTGTGCTTGTAGTGGATATGGGGGTGTACAACCAAATTTTTTGGTACTTACAATCAAGCTACATCAATTTGCCAACTAGAACAACAAAATCAAAGCTCCTACCAATTTCAACCAATCAAAATGCCTTTCAATTTTCAATTTCAAGAGAACTCTTGAAAAATTTCAAGCGAAGATTAAGGTTCTAGAAATCAAGAGCTCAATCATTTCCATTTTTTTTAGTAGAACATGATGTTAATAGACAACTCTTAAAAGGATGACTTTTTTGTTGTTGTGGCGAAAAGTTCAACTTGTGGCAAAAAATCTTATTGTCAATGTGGTCAATTGCCACTTGTTGTATTAAGGTGGCCCAACTTGTTCAAATGTTAGTTGGCACATAATTAGCCCATTCCCTCAACCATCCTCTTTCAATTCCTTCACCAAACTTTGTAGCCCAACCTATCCAAATTGTATTACACCATCCCCAAAATCTTTGAATTCAATCTAGTAATTGTTTATTACCTTTTGTTTGAATGTTTTGATAATAAATCATATCCTTCCACATTTACCAATGACCCCCTCTATGTTATGGCATCTTTGTCAAGTAAGCAAATCATGTTTTGTGGTTGTGGGCAAGAATGTGGCATGAAATGCACTAGAGGTGGTTAAAATTGATCATAGAACATACTTTCACACCTTTAAAAAATACGGCATGGTTAAGCAATCTCTTCCAACAAATGTTGAATTTGAAATCCATTGCGAATGAGTGCTTGGAGACAAATGACCTTTTAATTGATTGTGAATCAAAGATAGATTCATTTGAGGACCCAAGATTAGTTTTTTAAACCTTTAGGTAGAATTGATATGTGAAGGACACCTTTGTGATGTTATAGGACAATGAATTCATATGTACCTATTTCAATCTTGTCTATTTTGAACAATCTCAAGGTTTGGTTTTTCATGAACATCTTTAAGGTCATGTTGAAAGGTTTGTTTCATTAATATAGGTTTGTTTTTAGTAATTTAAAGCTTTGGTTTTTCATGAGCACCTATGAACACATTGAATAAGGTTTTTTCAACAATGTGAATATATTTTGATCAATTTCAAGGGTTGGTTTTTCAATTTCATTTGTAAGGCCATGATGGGGGTTTGATTTACCAATTTGAGTCTATTTTAAACATTGCTACAAAATGTGGGTTCAACATCCCTTGGCCAAAATGGAATTATGGACCTTTGATATAAAAATCTAAAGTTAAAAAGTCTAGAAGAACTCATGGTTTTTTTCTTTTTTGGGAACAAATGGCCAAGATTCATAACATACATGGTTTTTCTTTTAGGGATTGGATTTCATGCAAATAACATTTTTTTTGTGATCCTTTCAATTAGAAAGTGAAAATTGGCCCCCATGAAATTAAAAATTTGATTGGACATTTTCTTAATATTTAGTTATGCTTAGAATTGTTGCTTGTTGATTAATATGCAAATTATACCAATAGAAGTATGCAACTCTAATATATATATAAATATAAATACAAGTATGAAGAACCCAATTTTCCAATATGTGCACAAAGCAAGTTGTGTGACACTAGATCAAGGCCCAACATTATCAAAATTAATAAAGTCATGGCCATATAAAAACATGCACACATTTTTTTTCAAATTCATGCCAAGTTGGAAAATTGTGAATTTCATCAAATTAAATCAAAAAATTCCTTGGCTACATGATATCTAGAAATGGCATTCACATTGAGTTTGTAATGCTCAAACCATTGTGGATTGGGCTACCCCAAATTCTATTCATGACATTTAGTGTTTTATTGGATTTGTCAACTTTATTGACAATTCATTGTGCATTATTCCACAATACTAGCTCAACTCATTATTTGATTTGGAAGGATCAAACATTTTGCTTGGGGCTCAATGTTGAAGCCACCTTCCAATCTTTGAAAATTTCTTTCATAATAGTTCCATTATTGGCTCATGTGAACAAATAAATGCTTTTGACTTAACATTAAGAACCATGTTCTCATGACATGGAAAATATGATATCTTTTTCATCTTGATGTTTTTTGTTCTCGTAAATTTTCTCCTATTGAAATCAACTACATTATATTCATGATGAAAATTTTTTGTTGATACATTTAACAAATGGTGTAATTTACTTGAAAAGGTTCAACTTGCAATTATTTTGTATTTAAATCATTAAAAAAAATTATTTCATGATTATTCATGTTTTGAATCAATGTCAACCTCAATGGGGATTGTCATTATTTCTACTCCAAAATCTAGTTGATTAATTATCACATACAAACTTAAGGAACAATAAAGGAAATTTATGCCTTATCCAGTCACTCATAAAGAGGGAGATGAAATGTATTATCAATAATGATATGTTGTTACCAAGTCTAAACACTTTTGATTTAAAATGTTATTAGTAATTCTTGATCATAAAACCTTTCTTAATTACATTCATGAAGATTTGGTGAAACACTCCCTAGTTGTTATTTCCATTAAGGGTCATTTTAGGAATTCCAATTGAATTCAAAATCTTGCAAGTGATTATGACAAACTTGAACAAACTCCCTATTAAGCCTACATCTATAATTATTGGTTAGAATCTACATTTGCATCAACAGACAAAGTAGTTGTCTTCATAACTTCTTGTTGTGTTTAAACATATCCAATGTAAAAAAATTGATCATTTCATAACTCCATGACATTCATGTTGAATGTCCTTCACAATTTCAAAATGAAAAAGTTGAAATTCTTTAGAACCACATGCACCTAGGGGATAAACCCCCCAAACACAAATAGTCAAAACCCCGTTCACATTAAATTATGCTCCCCCAAAAAAAAAACAATCCTCCCAAAAAAAGTTTTATAATCAATACCCAATAAGAAATATCCTACAAATACATGTATTGTCCCAATAATTATATTTTCTCAACCTCTATTGCTATCATATTAAACATGTTCATCATTTAAAAATAATTAAAATTTTAAATTGTCATCATCTATAAATTATAGTTAAGTGTGTAACTTTCACTTGCACATTCCCTCACACTTGATTATCACCTATCCTAGAGTTAAATCTTGATTATTAGTGGAATAGAAAATATGATAAAATATTTAGTTGAATTCAAACAAGCTGCTTATTCCTACCATCATTTTTAATTCTTCAAAATGGACCTTCCCTATCGGTTTAGTCAAGAAATCCACATGTTCAACAATAGGAACATATGAGTGGTGATAAGAATATAGGGATTCATGTGTGGTACTCTTCAAAGTGATAAATTATGTAGACCCTCAAAATTAAGATGACCAAACTATTGGTGTGAAATATTGGCTATTGCTTTAGTATTCAAACATTCACTTGAACTAGGATCAAACTTGTACAAGCCATTAGTCCTACTCATGAATCCTTTCTCAATCACATTCTAATGAATAGCCTATCATTCAAGAATTAAAGTTTTTTTTTTCCTGAAGATTATGTAGTATCACTTATCACTAATTGAGCCAATAGAAAGGAGATTTTCTAAGTCAAATTTAGAACATAGAGGATATTCACAATATATTTGTTCCTCCCTTGTTTTTACATGTTACACCTCCCTTGACTTGCATATTATTTGTTACACCACTAGTAGATTTGATCCATAGAAGAACTACAACACTAATCATGACTCATTTGTTGAAGTTGGATACATTTCCAACCACTTGTTTGGATGTTCCTAAATCAATGTGCTAGTTGTTATCATGTTGATAAGAAATCCAATGGGAGAAAATCAACTTCAAACATATTTGCTACATTTTAAACCTTTTCTTCTCCTTTTTTAGTATGGGGTGATTTTTTTGCAATATTCAAAAATTATGATTGTGGATATATTTAGTGAGCATCTTATTGATCCAACTCATTGTGGGGTGGTAGTAAAGTTCACTTCAATTGTAACAATTTCTTGCTTTATGACAAATTGGGTGACCATGGTATAGCCCATGTCCTTAATATGCATTATAGCCTCTTCAAAATGCAATATTATCACCTTTGCCACCTCCATTACAATGTGTTGTTTTCCTTTGCTGGTATTGTCCTAATCTGCCATACTATCCTCCATGTTGTGCTCAAAAGGATCCAAACTAGGAGCTTTTATAGCTTCAATATCTTCCACTTTAAAACACTAGGACTTCATTTTTGCTAATCTTGATGTTTTTTGCCTTTTTTCTTTGTTCCTCTTGCATGAATTTCCTTGATAACTTACTTTCAAAAGAGGGAGTTCATCTTGACCCCCAAGTATTTGAAAGAAACTTTAATAATTATCATATAGAACATTCAATAGTATATGCACTAGTCTTCCATCATATACAACCTCACAAGTATAATATCTAAATGTGTGATCAACTCCTTCAAATTTTGTACGAAATATGGGATTAAAACTTTTTTTTTTCATGTTGATTGCATGTAACTTGTTACAAGAAAAAATGTTCTTGTGACATTTTGGGTGTTAAAAAAATTGTTTGATTTTTCCAAACAATAATGGGATCATCAACATCAACAATATATAAGATAATGTTGTTATTTACTAATATAAGTAGTATTGTTAACGCTTTGTCTTTTTTATTCTAGATGATCAATGTTCTTCTCATTGTTGATGGGTTCACAATGTTCATTAGATTTGGTTCATATCCATGTGATGATGGTGTTGAAATAGTTACAAAATTCCCAATAATTGTTCCTTGAAGTGGGTTCATTAGTTTCCACAAGTTTTCCTTTTTAAATAATGTTCATATTTTGACCTTCCACACTCCAAAGTTAGAAGTCCCTTTGTACCTTGCTACTTTTCATTGGATTCATTACCTACACTTCAATGTTCATGGCTATATGTTTATTCAAAGTTACCCAAAAAATCTCAACTTATTGTAAATGGGACACTTAAAATTATTGTAAACAAACTCAAAGTCTATGTTCTATTGTGAGATTATCAACATTAGTACAAACAAATTTAATGCTCTAATACCATGAAGAAAGCAAACATACTTTGTACAACAACAAAAATGATGTACAATTACCTTATCCTTTGGTGAGTTTCGCCCCTTTGATTAATAGAGTCAAACTTACTATAATTGTTGATGTAATGTGGGCCTATGAAAACTAAGTATACAAATGTTTACATTTTGCCATAAATTATGGCAACCACTTCATTGTGTATTTCTACAACTTAAAAGGTCACTCACAATTTTTTATATTTATTCAAGAATTGACCTTCCTTAAAATCTAGAAGGCCATTATTTGTAAATAGTAAAGTGTGTAACATATATTTACACCTACTTATGGAACTCTACACAATTTGTGCCTCCACGATCAACACTTGTTTTACCTAGGAACCCCAAAAAAATGTATGTTTTGTTGTTGTTGGCTAGGTTTGAATCCACAACTTTAGAGAAGTAGAAACTAGTACTCACCACCAAACTATTTCCTACTACTTTCAATAGCAAGATTATTTCTTATATTTCTTTACTTTTTTATAAAACATTAATAAAATCATATGCAAAACTACATAGTAAGGCATTGCATTGATACCTAATGATGTTGATCGAGGGTATTTAGATTTTTTTGTATCACATGTGAACATAAACTCAAATCAAAGGAGAGTTTTATTGCATACAACCTGAAAGAACACAAGTAATGTGCTAAAACTTATCTCTTAGGATGAGGAGGAAGTACAAGTTACAACGTTGAACTACATACAAAAGTGTTAGGGCTTGTGTACCCCCTTTGTCAAATTAGAGAAGCATATGTTGGTAAAAGTCCCTTATTCTTGTTAAAAGCAACTTACAACTTGCATGTCTTTGCATGGGTCACATGCAAATACATCTAGCATTGAAGTAAAAATTTCAACTGTGCAACTCTTAAAAACAATTCAACACACCAATTTGAACAATCTCATTGGCCACAACGTATTTGTTCTTCACACATCTAACGGATCTATGAGGCTGTTATAATATTTAAGTGCCGGTCTACTGAGGAGAAGTCCTTGAAATAATTTAAAGCTCCCATTCTAAAAATCCCGTTAGCCACATAGCCTTTTATCATCCCAAGTGTTCCACATCCTGTGTACATTTGAGTATTTTTTTACATTAAACATTATATAACCCTTGTCTGTTATCCAAACAAGGTTAAAAAGAAACCGTAGTAGCACTGCATTAGATTGTTTGTTTGTGACGAGTAATTGTAACTTAGGAGATATGAGATGGCACAAGTGTGATCATGTTTGCTGGCAGATTTATGTCTGCATTTTTAGGGTTTGGGGGACTTTGGTCATTGGCATGACCTTTATAGCTCCTACCATCATGATCCATCACTGTGAACTATATAGCAAAGATTGGAGTTATCTGTAACATACTCCTACCCAGGGTTCCTGGGCCCCCAGTTTTGCCAAATCTAAGGATGAAATCGAAAGTCAAGATGAGAACAATACACAGGAAAAAGAGGGGATCAAACTGGTTCTCTTGCCTAAATTGATCCTCACATGAGTTTCACCCCCAGTTTTGGATTTGCCTTATCTGTGCATCTGTTGCTGTCTTGTCCTAATAAATTCCTGCAACTCTTGTGAACTGATATCCAGTTTCATTAAACAATGCCCAGTTTCCTGCACTTTAGGGTGAGACTCAAGGGTGATGAAAGGGGGATCACAGGGTCAAACTAGGTCTCAAAGACAGGGTGACTTTAAAGATAACTTCATCAAGTATTGGTGATGATGACATGGATGGAACCAGAGAGAATCCTGCTGGTGAAACCTTTTCCTTCTTCTTTATATTCTTTGCATTTGTACACAACTAAACCCATTCCAGATTCCAGACAAAGGTTTGAGGTCAAGGATTTCTCTCCATATGCAGGTTTTTGTTTGCTCATGATTTATGGCGAATGGGGACCATTTCTGGTGATGAGAACAAAGACTCAAGGTCACCTTATGGAGGGTGGGTTGTTGACCTAAGAACTTGAATGCAAATCTCTCACCCTTGGTAATGATGCACTATACTGGGTGCGTAAGATTGATGGGGGTGTTCACACTAGCTCAATATGGCTGAAATGTGTTGTTGGCTCATTGCAACAACATGAGCCAGCCTTTATTTTACCTGGTGATGGCGGAACTTTGTCAAAAAGCGAAACTAAGAATCAACAATTGAAGAAATTTCTTCTGGATGAGCCAGTTAGGGTACATTGAAAAAAAAATCAAAAATCAAAAATCAAAATGAAGGGATTTTGGAGGGTTTCACTCACAGAAATGAGGAAAAAAAGAAAAAAGAAAAACGCCAGATTTCTCTATTTGGTTTGAAGTGTGTACCCAAAAGTATAGAAAGTTGATTAAAGTTTTGTAATATGTATATTTCATGTAGCCAGATTTGGCTAAATCTTCCTAGAGATGATTACCATTTTTTCTGCATCTTCACATTAATGATCACCACATGGGCGACATTTTTAAAAATCCTTTAAAAATCAATGGCATAAATCATATAGAGTAGTGGTCAGCATTTTTGTTACTGGCGAAATTTCGCCAGAAAGAAAAATCTGAAATTTGAAAATTGAAAATGAAGTGATTTTGGACAGTTTCAATTGCCATAAGTGAGGGAAAAAAATAGTAAAATTTGACAGATTTTTATATTGGATTTTCAATGTGTAGCCATGAGTTGTTTTAAAAGCTTGTATTTCTTACTGGTTTATAGCCAGATTTGGCTAAATCTTCCTAGGGGTAATTGCCAATTTCTTCTGGATGAGCCAGTTAGGGTACATTGAAAAAATTCTTAAAAAGCCCCTGGGGGGTGATGGCTCACTGCTATAGCCCCTACTGGGACCCTGGGGCTTAAAAAAAGTCCTGGGTTCAAACCCAACGGGGTGCAGGTGAAATTCCTGCTGGCTATCTTCTATTGGGCCTGACTTGGGGTCTTTGCCAACAGCTTGTCAGTCGGGTCTGCTGTTGCATGCCTATAAAAAAATTCTTAAAAAAACAATGGTAGGGGTGAATTGTGATCTGTGAATTTAATTTTTTTGCAAACTTTCGTTTTTTGTCAGAGTAAATTCGACAAAAAAATGGCAATTTTTTTTGTTTTGGGAACAAATCTTTGCACATTCCAAACCACAAAATTGAAAGGGGGAAAAAAAAACTGATTATGATACATTGTGATCATGAGAGACTTCAGTGATTGTTCTATAATATATGGGCTGGGTAGTACAATCGAAGGTACACAACAATAGATCGTTTGTTGGGAAGGTTACATAGAAGGTACATAAGCCTTCAGGAGACTTTACAATAGAATCTCAATTACCTTTACACCTACTGCCAAAAACTAAAGAAAGAGATTTCGGATTTTTCTCCTCAAACTTCTCTTTGTTGACCAAGCTTCATTGCTCTCAGAGAAAAATGGTTTGATGCTAAGTTAAGTGAAGCTCATGTGAGTTTTTCCCTTGGAATTGTTGCTTTCTATTGCACTGTATCCCATGGATATACATTATAATTCAAGGTTTGGATGGAGTTTTAGTTGTCATGCTTTTAGACATGGTGAAAGAGGTATGTTTCATTGGAAGTGATTTATGTAGGATGAGTATTTTGGTGATCGTCACTTTGACAATTCCAGAGTCATTCTGAATTATAATTTGTCATAAATCAAGTTTTATTTTGAAGTCATTTTATTTTATTTTGTTTTGTTTGTTTATATTTTGTTGTTTGTCTTGTTTTAATGTTTTTGTTTGTTTGTATCTTTTTGTTTGTCTTACACCCTTTCAATGTTATTTTTTCTTTTGGATCTGTTTGTATTTTTTTGGGAACTTTTTTTAATAAATTGAACTTTCGTTGACATTTTTCCTAGCAAATCAAAAATGTAAAAAAATATTTAAAAAATAAAATTACATAAAGTGAAATTTATAAAATTTTATCTTTGGAAAAATAAAATAAAATAATCAAAATTATTATGTTCACAAAAAATAATGTAATCATCATCTCTGGTAGTGCAAAACAACACAAGCGTTTTAAACATGGTGAAAGGGGTAAGAGGAAACCAAATTGTCATATGGGTGCCTAAATGAAATAGCATCAGTTGACAAAGAGAATGTGAACTTCCTCAAAAGAAACCTCATCACCAAGTTCCAACATTGGAGAACTGTGTAGAATTCTAGTGGAAAACATTATTATACCCCTTTTTTTTTCAGGGTTTTTGGGGAGGCTTCGTTATTGACTCTTCATAAAAGGTGCCTACATTTTGAACACTTCAGATGAAGACTGTCCTCTTCAAGATTTTGAGGTGTGCAAATAACACCAAAGGGATGCTTTTAATCCACAATGGCACCTACCAATATTCCACAGGATAAAAATGGGGAGCATTTTTTAACCGCGATGATCTTACTGGCAGAGGTTGGTTCTCACAAAACACCCAGGCACAAGGCAAGCCAGTACGATACGCCAGTTTGATGGGCCCTCCTGTTCATAGGCCTGGTTATGTCCTGATATCATGACATTGCCAATACATTTCTCAAGTTTGCCCCCACAAGCATATGTGTGAGTTCTACATGAGTAATAGTTAACGTTTGCAGTGCCCAAAGTCCCATGGTTTAGTAATACCCTAAATTGAATACACCATGCCACATGATTAAGCCCTAATTGCCATGTAAGCAGAAAATGGTCAGGAGAGTTCCTGCAAGAAAATTGAAAAACTCAACTTCTTATCGGCTATGGATCTCCAGGGGGTTTCCCTACTTGCTTGCCTACTTGTAAAAGACAATGAATAAGGACAAGAAGAAGCAGCTTGATTCCCTGGGAAACATCTTCTTCGCCTAGTGTGTTGTTTCTGGGTACCTATTGTTGGTTCTATTAGTTAGTTTTGCGACCCATTTTTCTTTTTCTTTTTTTGCATTGTGTTACTTTGATTGGCCCATCACCCCCCAAAAAGATCTGAAACTTTTAACACTGTCCAAAATAGAAGTTTGCACTCCCAAAATAGAGTGATAAAATTGGTTCCCTTTGACCCACACCTATGTAAGTTGTTAGAATTCAATTTTGGGCAAAGGGTATGAGATAACATGTGGTGGTATTAAGAAAATCTTGGGGAACAAGATCAGGATGCATTGAGAACCTGATATGAACATATTGATAACTTGATGTGAACTTTGTGAGAACGCATTGAGACATCAAAATCCAAAAACCCGTGACCTCCCACCTTCCCCAAGGGGGAAAAAACTGGGCCTCTTGGTTGCCAGCTGCCTCATCTTGCCAGGAATTTATGCTATTAACTGCATTCTCCACCCTTTTTTTCCTATACCAATACCCTCCTCATGAGGGTACCTATTCACATACTTAATACTTACCATTACAGTGAGATGGGTGACCAACCACAGAATTGCAACTCATATCAATTAGTTGTGACGACCCCCAAAGTTCAACTTTTTTCCTTGGCCATTATTGATTGGTCCATCACCCCAAAAAAATGAAAAATGATCAACCTTTGGACAGTCCCAAAATAGGTAGTCTCCTCCTTTTGGGCTGCTCATATAGGTTAGAAGAGTAGAACTTAGGGCAAAGGATAGGGGATAAAGTGAGGTGTTATTGAGAATGATGATAACTTGGGGAACATAATGGGAACCAAAAAAGTTCAAAAAATCCACCACCCTTCCACCCTCAGCACTAGAAAAAAACTGGGCCCCTCGGGTGCACACTGGTCACCTCATTGGCTGCCAAGACTATCGATGCCTACTTCTCGTCTTCGCCATTTTTGGCCTAGGCTTAGTGACAGGGACACAAACTGTGGGACATGGTGTAAACCATCCAGCACGAAGATGCTTGAGCCTAGGGACAAGGCTCTTAGTCACGTTTGGCTAGAATCAAATCTAAATTATTTTCCCTTTTGATGATAGCCCCCAAGCCTCGATGCAACATGACTGTCCACCATTTCCATTGCCCCTAGAGTAATGGCTACTTTAGACACTGGACCGTAACCAAACCAAAGTGGGCCCAACTTGATGTAAATGGGACCTTAAATTTGGACTCACACTTATAATTAATTGGCCAATAGGAAATACGTATAGCAATTTCCTCACAATTTGTCTGACCTTCATAAGTTGGAGCTCCGAAATTGGAACAATTAATTGTTCTGGTCCAGATTACAAGACTCCAGACCAACCAAGAGAACTTGGTTTCACCTTCATGCCACCCAAACATGTCTGATCCCAACTTCGGTATTCTTGATCTGGGGTTGAAAACAAATGTGCCTAGTTTTTGCCATCCAGTTAATAGGATCATTGTGTTAAAGTTTCCTTTGAATTTGGCCTCATATGTACTGTGCTCTTAAATTGGATTCCCTCTGTCCCCATTCGTGTTGGACACATAACCTTGGCTGGAACAGCAGCTGCACCTGCACCATTGCAAAAACCATAACAAATTTTCCTTTGTGTTGCTTCTAAACATTATGAACGTACCAACCTACTATAAATAAGTTACTCACGCCCATGGAGTGGGGCACTAGTGTAGGAAAAAATAAAGAGAAAAAAATCATGAGAAGTAATGAAACAATATAGCTAGCAATGAAGAGGCCCACTCTTTTTCCTTTAGGGACCGCTTTGGGGGTTAAACAGCACCTACATTGGTACCATGAAAGGATGAACAACATAACCACCTTATGGTGTATGAAGAGCTCGCCTAGGTATGTAGTGTAATTAGGTTACTTGTTGTAACTTAGTGTACTATTCTAGGTGATCCACCATAGTCTTTTTTTTTTTTTTTCAAACTTCACTCAACCATCGTTGCCCACAATTCCATTTTTTTCAATTTCATTTCACACTTCTAGATTCGCTCATTGCCATCACCCATGATGTGCAACTTTGACTCATTTGCAAACTCCTCATCATCATCGGTGTACCTT
>Ga0209611_10006996_pt1 | contig 18208 bp, 6 predicted proteins | sample S1TSphgellanicum_3_FD_187693 | JGI IMG/M metagenome (GOLD analysis project Ga0209611, IMG submission 187693) | Host-associated microbial communities from peat moss isolated from Minnesota, USA - S1T2_Fc - Sphagnum magellanicum MG (SPAdes) (version 2) | ecosystem: Host-associated > Plants > Peat...
AAAAAACCAAAATTTGAAACAACACAAAACTCTAATATAATTCATTTCGATGATACAAAATTTTGGAAATAAATTTCAATTCAAAAACATTGTTTATTTTTTCAAGCTTTTAGCTTAAATTTTTTTCAACTTTCACTTTTAGCCTTTAGTTTTTAAGCTTATACTTTTCAAAAGTTCAATAAATTTGCATTAAATGCTTAGATTAACATTTAAAAAAAATTGAATGAATCTACATTTCATTATTTCATTACTATATTTATTCATTTTTCTAAACAAAAATCTTCAATTACACTACATGTGGCATACATATTACAATCAAAAGAAAATAAAGAAATTACGTTTATAAATACACCAATACCTACACTTTAATATTGTCAAAGAATTTAAAACCACAACGCAAATAATTGTTTTCCTTCTTTTTTCTCCTCTCATTTTACTTGTAAAATAACACATTTGTTTTTCAATGTATGTGAACATATCATTTCCTATACACTAAAAACAATTGGAGGGCACAAAACATTATTATTAGAAACAAACGTTCAACCTACAAATGCCAAGTGGAATCACCAGTCCATTTGTAAACAACCCAAAAACAAACTCAACACTAGAAAACTTACCTTTGTTTACACATGTTTCAAATTCGGTTGCGTAATAGTTCTCACACACAAAGGATTCAACACTTGTAACAAAATATTTTTAAAAATGTGTTGCTTCCTACAAACAATGATTTGAAAAAAAAATCACCTTCCTCATCACACCTTTGCACGCTTCAACTTTTGTACCATCACTTTAACTCCTATAACAACATAGAACACAATTAAGAAAACAAAAACTTACCTTCTAGCAACCAATGTTTCATTTTGAATCATATAAGTTCAACAACAACAACAACAACAAAAAAAATTATCTACTTTGCACATTGCCTTTGTGCACCCTAACTTTTGTAACAATCTTTCACCTTTTATAGCAACATTTAAAAACCAATAAAAGAAAAAAATGAAAAAAACTACTTGTTTTTCAACTTGGTGAGCTCCACTTCACATCCTACAAACAACAAAAACAAAAAACAAAACACAAAAATTTTACCTCTATAATTGTAATGTTTTTGCACATGTTTTTACAATGTTCCACCTCCTACAATAACACATAATCAATTAGAGCATCTCATGAGTAAAGCCCATCCAACAATGCATATTCAATATTTTGTGATTTATAAAAAACAAAAAATACATCACCTCCTTAAACACAACCATTCAAACCAAAATGTAATGGTTCATTGCTTGCAAATAACGCAAAAGAATACATCAACTCCTTTAATTGGTTCTTGCAAACACAAAACCAAAACAAACCCAAAAAAATCTTTGTTGTAATTGCAACACACAAAACTTCAATGAACATCACACCACACTCTCCTTCTCTCTTCCTACAAACATTTTTCAATCCCATCTACCACACAATACACATAACGACTATAAACACAACACTCTAAAGTAAAACTCAAACCATGATAATCATGTTACGTGTACAAAATTTTTGTCATCCCCCTTTTTAAACATTATACAAATTTGAAATTTGTGCAAGATATGCAAAAGCATGTGACATAGGGTCATAGTTTTCAGTAGATCTTGAAATTTATCTTTACAATTATTATGCACTTATGCTTAATATCAAAAAATATATAAATGAAAAATAAGGAAATGTTTTAAAAAATATTCAAGTTTGTTGGTTTCTTTTGAGGCAACTAGGAGACATGTTATGTATAACTTTCTTTTACATTTTTGGCTTTTAGTTCAAAGAATGAAATGTTCAAACTAAAAAAACATATTTTTCATTTGATAATATGGAGTGAAGACATTTGATTTTTTGTTTGACAATTGGGTCAAAGCATGCTAAAGTAGGCCAAAAAACTAGTCCACCTAAAATCCCATTTAAAAATATGACAACTTTTTACAAAAACACAAGAAAGTAAATTGGAAAGTTTTTTTATCTTTTATTTTGAAAACATCTATGCCTACATTGGGTTTATGGTAAGTTGAATATAAAATTTGAAAAGTATAGTATAATAAAAATAGGTAACAAGTAGGTTTGAAATTTATTGATAAGTATTTTTTTCAAATCTACTTTTACTTTAGAAGCTAAATATATTTTTATTAGAATGTGAAAAAGATGAAAAACCACAAGTACATTTTAGGGCCCCATTAATTCAAAAATTTAAAATTTTAATATTTCGTCTATTTATAATCTACATAAGGGTTATAAAGTAGACCGTGACCTTGAATTCCCATGAATATACTTAAACCTATTTTAAACATGTACCTTTTATTTAAATTTTTAACAAAGTGAAAAAAATTCATATTAATCCTTGAATTAAATAATATTTTAAAGTTCAATATATCAAAACATATTTCCTAAGTACTTTTCATTTATGCTACAAGGAACATTTATGGTTTACTTTACCATGCTTTCACCCAATTTTTATTTTATTTTATTGATTTAGACCATCAATTTTTTATTTTTGACAATAACATGTGAAATTACAAGGGTTCTAATTTTTGGGCATGATGAATAAAAATATTCAAGTTCAAGATTCATGTTTTTTTGTGCATTTGCAATATGTTGTTAAGTTGTTAGTTTTTATGCAACTAAAATGAATTATTGGTTATGAACTTTGATAGAACTTTGATAGTGTTAAGTCTCAAAGCATCCAAACTCAATAGACTTTTATGCTCAAACAATCAAAATGAAAGTAAGTTTACATCTACATGTGAAGAAATTCAAAACCAATGTATTCCAATTTTATTTGACACCTTATTTTGAATTTAAATGATTGTAAATGTAAAGCTTGTAATTTAATCATTATATGGTTTATCACATGTGTTATCTATATTGCATTTCAATGATAAATTAATGATGACATTGCATGTATATTACTTGTTGGTTGCATTATAGTTACATCCTAATTGTAAAATATTCGTATTTAGATTTAAAATATGAACATTAACAAAAAAAATTCACATTACAATGAGGTTATTTTTACATTGCAAATTGGCAAAAATTATTTCACATTTTGCAACTATCAAAATATAGCCCAACTTTGAATAGAAACAAGGTGGACCTCTTGACATTATATTTAACAATAGATATTAGATTTTAAAAATTAGATAGTAATAATTTTAACATATTTTAGCTTAGTGATATGGATGTAAATAAAGTACATATTGTAATTGGAAAGGACCATGGATCACCAAAAATGTTCATACCAGTATTGTATTTCCAACATTGAATATTAATACATACATTGTATTATTGGAATAAGATGTTTGTCATTATTTTGCAATGGACTTATGTAATGTGTTTCACAGTGCAAAATTATTATTGCCAATTCCAATATATGCAAAATAATACTATCCATATATGAACATTAATTGCAAAATAATTTCATCAATAAATAGATAAATTACAAATTACAAATTACAAATTAATCGAATTCAAGTTACAACTAATACCATTGGCAAAATCCATTAGTCACAAAACAATAATTCAATATTGCATTATTTGTAAGTTTGTTGCAATGGACATCAATACATTTCATTCATTGATGGATGAATGAAAAGCCATGCAAACATTATGTTTGTCCACATGAATTTACATGGGAAATTGATATTGATAAAAAGTTACAAAACAATTAGAAGTTTTTGGCAAAGGACACAAACAAACTTCATTCATTAATGGATGAATGAAAAACCATAGAAGCATTCCATTTATTTATGGGCATTTTTGTGAAAAAATAATGTGGACAATTAATTGCACATAATTGCATGTATTTTTTGTAATATACATTTACATATACAATATCAATATGTTTGGTGCAACTATTACAACTCATTCAATAACACCACGTCATAAAAATACCCTAAGTTACAATTGATCATAACTTAACTCTAAAATTTCGGTGCAAACTAGGCTATGAAACCACCAATTTTTTCATAATGTTTAGCATATGTAAAAATTGCCAATTAACATGGTTACTTATTCAACGAGTGTGCATGATATGTTGCATTTTTTTGGTACCATTTTCACACACCAAATCATGTTTTCTTCCCCTTCAAATAAATAACATCAACAATGTTCATCAAGCCATTAATTTTCATTACCTATTGTGAACCATTTTTTAAGAAAAGGAGAAAATTAATATGTATAATGGAATGGGTTGTTATAATTTCCCTAAACATCACATCTATCAAAGAAGGGATATAAAAATGAAAAAAATGTGAAAAAACCTTTTATGGAATGATGAGGGTCACAATAGGCCCAATTTGTTGAAGAACAAACAAATGCAAGTTGTTTTAATTAGAAAAATATAACTACAATTATCGTAACCCTAGCTTTGGGCTTGCAACCAAGGCAAAAAAATTACAAGGGTGCGGGCCAAAAAGAAGCCCAAGAGTCACATCACATACTCCCGGGAGTGTAAGAAAGTGTTCGGGAGTATGAGGGAGTGAACCCTCACACTCCCAAGGCAACTCCCACGTTGGGAGTTGGAGTCTTGGTGGACTCCCGAAACTTCAAAAAACAATTTTAGGGGTCAAAACTTAATGGATTGTGGCGTTCTTTATATCATTGGAAAGCTCTTAGAACTTAGATGTCTAAAATGGGCTCTCATTACTCATTTGGACATTTGAAACACAAATTATGGCCAAAAGAAGGGTCGGGAGTCAAACTGCCAATTTGACTCCCGACCAGAAAAAGTCGGGAATCGATCCAATTTACTTGTTTTCAGTGGGCGTGCCACATACCGTTGGAAAGCTCTCGATGAGAGCTATAACTTTGCTTTAGATTACATTGCGATCCGAGGTCTATTCGCAAAGTTATGGGGCTCCAAAGTTGCGGGAGTCCCAGCCGACGCGATTTCGAGACTCCCACTCAGGAATCTCGGGAGAGAAAAGCCATTTGGATGTAGGCTCCGTGGCCAACCATAGAGTATACTATAAGGGGGAAGATGGTGGCTTCCCCCAAGTCCGGGCCGTGGTGAATCTAGTGTGTTCGTGTTGCTCGTGGCTCGTCCTAGCACCAAAGGTGCTCCAATTATGCACTAACCACTTTGTGTGGGTTGTGTGCAGGCCTGTGTGAGTGAGTGAAGCTTGTCAACTCTTCCTAGTCCCATCCCGAAGTTCCAACACGCCCTTCTACCCTTCAAAGTGTTATGAACTAAGGAGCGTGCCCCGACTCCTCCCTCTTCCGCTGTTTTTTATTTGGGCTCACATTTGAGTCCTTCGAAGAGTTGGGAGTGCGTTAACAATATTGTAACTTTAAAAAAATTAACAATTAAAGATATATCCATTCACAACTAATTAGTTTGCAATTACATGCAACTAGTTATTATTTGTGATTATATTATACCTTAATGTAATTAAAAGCTTGTAATTATAAACTTTTTAATATATATAGTTGTTAAAGGTAGAAAATTATCTTAACAATATGGGTGTTAAAAGATGGTAATACCATCATTAAATGGTAGTTACCATTATATGGTAAAACCATTACAATTTTTTTTAAAATAAAGGTGTTTTCTAACAGTAATATCGTGAATACAATGAATTACTTTCATGGGGCAAAATAATCAGAAGTTAATTATGGGAATAATTTTAATAGAAGTAATATTTGTTAGTAAAATAAAATCATAATTTAATTTACTTAGAAGGGCAACCTAATAACTATTTAATTATTAGTGGTGAATTTATCCTATTCACCATCTTTTATTTATTAGGGGGAGAAACCACCTAGGTTAATTAGTTTAAGTGCATAAGGGATGGATGGATTTCCTTTAACTAATATGTGTGAAAGGGATTAAGATAAGGAGATCTAAAAGGATAAAGAAATATGGGAAGATAAGGATTCAACCTTTGTGTGGTGAATATCTTTCTTGGGTTCCTTATTTGTCCTTTGAAGAGGAGGATTGTGCATCATTCCTATGTATGATTATAGATTGAATGTGGTTATGAAAGTTTTCTTGGGGAAGAAATGTGTATGTGTGAGGAGAAGAAAATATCATGGAAGAATATTATACTTGGTGTTATGTATTGGAAAATGGTTGAAGGTTGTCAAATGCATTATTTATTTATATTTGTATTGACCTTTAAGAAGGTAAGGAAAATAATTCCTTATTAATTGATGTAGACTATTAGTTTTTTAATTTGGTTTTTCTTTTCTTTTACAATGAAAATAATCTCTGTACTTGTTACTGGAGTATGAAGGTAGACTTGCTACAAGAGGGTAGTTGCCATTGAAAGGTAGTAACAAAAAAATAACTACTGTGTTTGAGGTTTACAGAAGGTAAAGAGTTGTTGCAAACAGAAGGCATTAGCTATAAAGGGTTTGCAAGTGTTGTAGATGATAAACAATAGTTATAGAAGGTTTGTAGATGATAGGCAATAGCTACAAGAGGTTTGCAAACACACTAGTTCTTCTTTCAAATCTGTAGAAGAAGGTAGTTGCAACATGATGGTAATTACTATAAGACAATGGTTATTGCAAGATGGTAAGCGTTATAAAATGGTAGGCAAACAAAAAACATGCCTTACCTTCATATGTTTTCATGTTATTTTTCATCCTTTCTTTATTTAACAACCTTTTTCCTTGATGGTACTAAGTTGTCGAATTCCATGGTTTAACATTCTACTATTGCCTCCTTGGATAAAAAAAGGTAGTTTGTTGAATTTTGATGTGTTGTTGCCTCCTAGGATAGCAGATAGTAGTTTGTTGGGTCTTGATGTGTTGTTGCCTCCTAAGATAGTAGATGATAATCTATTGGTCTTAATGTGTCGTTGCCTCCTTGGATAATAAATGGTAGCCTGATCCATTTTGTGGTGTTGTCACCTCCTTAAACAATAATCAATAATGTGATGCTTCTTGTGGTGTTATCGTTTCCTTAAATAACAAATGATAATTTGATGTTTTTTGTGGTGTTGCCGCCTCCTTGGACAACAAACAGTAGTTTGATTTTCCTTGTGGCGTTGTTACCTCCTTGAATAATATATGGTAGTGTGATGTTTCTTGTGGTGTTGCTACCTCCTTGGACAATATACAAGAGTTTGATGTCTCTTGTGGTGGTGTTGCTTCCTTGGATAATAGACGGTAATTGGATGTTTTCTATGGTGTCATTGCCTCTTGGGAAGTAGATGGTAGTCTAATGTTTCTTATGATGTTGATGCCTCCTTGGACAACATATGATAATCTATTAGTTATTGTGGTGTTGCTCCCTCCTTGTACAACATATGGTAATATGTTGGTTCTTGTGGTAACTACCATCCAACTACAATACTACCATCTCTTAACACCCAAAGTGTTAAGACAATTTTCTACCTTTACCAATTGTCCATGCAATTAACTTGTAACAAATGGTGCAAAAAAAAATGATATGGATGATATTTCATGATTTTTCATCTAAGTATATTGCATTTTACTTGCATATGTGACTAGTTCATTGTTGTGTATACAACTAATATGAAACTAATTATCTATTATAGTATATGGGTTAAACTACTTACCTACCTACCTACCTACCTACCTACCTACCTACCTACCTACCTACCTAAGGTAGGTTAAGTTAAGCTATTTACATACACAGTTAGGTTAGCTACCTAATTATTTAAATAGAGAGGCTATGGCACCTATAAACCTAAATGGTTAAGCTTTAACTACCTACCTATTTCTTAAATATGTAATAGGGCCCTAATACCTACCAAGGTAGGTATATGGGCTAGGTTAACATCTCTACCTACAAGTAGGTAGGTAACTAAGCTACCTTAGCTACCTAGGTAAAGCTACTTAGTTACATAATTCCCACCTTCCTAGCTACCTATTTACCTAGGCTAGACTACCTACTTACATAGGCTATTTGCTTAAGTTAGGGTAGGCTACACTATGCATGCCAAGATGTGGCATCCATGATTAGGACAAATTATGACTAATGTCCAAACCTAGTCATGGAGTCATATCTACCTTGGAATTGTTCCATTTTTACAACTAGATGATTAGTAATCATTTTGTCAAAATGATTGGAAGATTGACCCTATTTGACCATTAATATAAATTGGAAAAACATGAGGGGGGCCTTTAATTCAAAATATGAATGCACCAATAGGATATGGTTTAATGTATTATAAAATTCGAATTATTTTTTCTACAATGTAAATTTGCTATGAAATGGTTATTATACCATGTCTTGTTCATGGGTATTTTGTGGCAAATTTGATCAATGATTTTTAATCTTTTTTTTTTCATATTAATATCCATATGAATGTTCCAAAAATGATTTAGGAAAAAGTGCCACATTTCACAAATTGGTAGAATTCTACAATAGGGTTCTACCATGGACCACATAGACTTGGAAATAGGGTTAAATTTAGGTTGGAAATTGTAAGGTTGAAGGTTTAGTGTGACCTAAATCACTAGGCGTGTTTGTGTGCATCTCTTTTGCACAAAGGTGCAAAGGTTAACCCAAGACCATAATACCTACATATGACAAAAGCAAGTACCAAGGCTAAGGTAGATGACATATATATTTTTAGATTATCTACCTACTTAGGAAATGTTCCTACATGCCTATTTCCTATCCTCTTATTTATTTACACAAATAAAATAATTAAAAAAATGTTCATATAAGTTATCTCTTGACAAAAGGTCACACCTTATGCAAATGTGGTGCAACGGTCAAAGACTTCATTTCTCACCTTGGAGGTGAGAAACCCAAATCCTCATACTTGCAACCTAGGGCTAGGTGGGCCAAGGCACTTAACTAGCCGAGATTGCCTAGGAGGCCTAAATGGTGGCTTCACCTATTTAGGTCTAGGCCTAATTTAGAATCCATGTGGCATACACCTCTAGGTCTAGATGTTATGTAGCCCATTTTAGGTTAGCCTAGGTGCCACATGGCGTATATTTAGGCCTGGTATAGGTGTCACAAAAACAACTTAGTTCAAGTTCCACAAAGGTGCCATGTAAGCTACCTAACATATATGTTAGGGTGCCTATATAAGTGCCACATGTAGGTTTCCTAGTGGAGGTGCCACATTTAATTACTTAGCCATAGCCATAACCTAGGTGGCATGTAGGCACCAAGTATAGTTTAGGTGCCACATAAGTAACCTAGTTCACATGCCACATAAGCAACTTAATGTAGGTGTCATGTACAAACCTAGTTTTGGTGTCGCATTGGCTACGTACCTAGCCCTAAGCCAAATGCCCATTGATGATTCATTTATGTAATAGGGGTAGGTAAGGAGGTATGTAGTTTCAATTTGTTACATGTCCAATGATGATTTGTTCATATTTTGCAAAAATTGCTACTAAAATAGTTGCATAATAGTTTTAAGGGCAATTACCATACACCATACAACAATGGATGAACATATATATAACAAAGTATGAATTATGTTGCCTTTAATTGGTAGTTGATTGCAACTTGTTGTTTGATGTGTAGGGCGTTTTTAGTCACAAATGTTGCCCATAACTAAAAAATAGTTGCAAAATTCATCATTAATTTGTAATTTTCTTATAGTATTATTAACAATCAATCCATCAAATTTTAATTAATTAATTAATAATAATGAACAAATTAAGCCTTAACAATTTATTTATCACTTGAAGATAACAAAATGAAACATATCATTTAGAAACAATTGTTTATTGACCTACATGTAGGTGCATCAATAACTTTGAACATTTATGAGAAGGTGTAAAACCATTCCAAGAAATGAGTAAGTAGAATATAAATTGGAAGATTAAAATATGCCAAAGGCTATTTCAAATGAATATGAAGGATTCAAAAAATAAGTGTGTATAAAGATTCTACATAAAAAAAGACATATTTTATGGGTATGTAAATTACAAAACTTCAAAAATAAATTTGGAAATGCACAACATCAATTGGCTTGTACCAAACTAGTTTGGTAAGCAATGAGAAATACTCATAATTTCAAACTTTTCCAATTTCATAATACAATAATATATTGGGATGTAAACCACCATTAATTGAATTTTTTTAATACAAAATGTTTTCCAAACATCCACCATGATATATCAAAGTTCCATAGGTATCAAAAATTGTCAAATTGTGACAATGTTTTGTTTACACCGTAGTGTGCTTTCATTGCAATCCATTGCTTACACTATGATCTTGTTGGTTTTGTTTATTGCATCTTTGACAAGCAAAAAAATGTTTGAAAGCTTGTATTTCACCCCTATGCTCCCAAGTGTGAATATAGTTGTTGGAGGTTGTGCATGTTAATCGTTACAAGTTGTATTTTATGACTAACATGGATGTTGAGAAATCTAAATTGAACCGTTGTATTTTTTGATTTTGAATTTTGATTTGAACAAAGGACCTTTAAAGTTGAACAAGTGTTATGTCAAACATTACTAGTTTCACAAAGGGGCCTTTGATTTTCATAATACAAACTTTTTGGTGTTGAATTTTTTTGGTAAAAATAGGGGACCATTAGACACACATAAAATCATTCAAAATACAAATAATCTATAACTTGATTTTTTTTAAAAATGAATATTTGGGTCTATTTGATGTTCATGAGTCTAAAACAAAGTTGTAGCATATAAAACAAAAAACAAAACCTCAAAGTAGTTAACATGTTTTGAAATTGTCATAATTTTTCAAGATGAAACACATAAATCTAGTGCAAAATCTTACATGTTTAGGAAATTATATTTATTCAGAAATGATTAACAAAGAACATGTAATATATTGGGGAAACTATAGTAAGTAAAAATAATATTTAAAAAAAAAATTATGATAAAATTTTCCTACTTACGATTTTTTTGTGTGGCAATTAGAGTATAATCCTTTGAAAAAATGTAAACAAATTGGCTCATTGATTCATGATTTCACTTCATGATGTTGACTTAATATCTTTAAAAGCAAATCAAAAGTTTGGACACACTTTATGGAAGATGCAATACCTCATCATTGCTTCTAAGTCATGAAATTACATGATTTTAATGGAAGTTTTTAAACAATCCCTAGAGGTCAAAAAAAGAAATTATGGTGGAAGTTATTTTTAGGTCCTTTGTAGTGGTGGGATCACACACCAAAGAGGGTAACTGAATATCAACCCCATTGGAAAGTTCACACATCAATGGAACCAAAGCTCTTGCTGGTGTCAATCTCATTAATCATTATTTGGTTGTTATCATATCTTGGTTTAAACATTGGAAAAAATTCAAAATTTAGATCCTTGGACATATCATGGGATATTAGGTAGCAAAAGGTAAGTAAATGTAACATGTTGTGACAAACTTCTCTCTATCATAGAATTTAGGCTTGTGTGAGTTTTTTTGTGACAACATTTGTGCTTGAGATGTGGGGAATACATGGCTAATGAACATGATTTGGATTTCAAGTTATAGAAAAATGAAAGAGGCAAAGATTTTGATGGTAGGAAACATTATGGCTTACAAGTAAAAGAACCTTACAATGGGTGACCATATTGGTGGTTGTGATGGCATTGGGCGAAGAGGTGTGCGATTGAACTTAGTTACCTTTTTGAGGTGTTGAATGCATGTGTTAGTGTAGTTATGTTCGAAAAGGGCAAATGTGCCCATGTGTAAATCAATGAAAGTAGATGGGACTCAAGTGCTTTTGTTGGGAGTAGCTTGGTTGACATTTATGCAAAAATGTACAAGTGTTGAGGACATTTGGAAAGTGTTCCACAATATGCCATCTTGAAATGATCACTTGGGACATGTGAAATGTAGGCGATGCAAAAGGTGTTGGAACTATTTCAATAATGCAACACAAAGATAGACGACTAAACTTTGCTAAATTTTGTGGAGTGTTGAATGCATGTGCCATCATAGTTGTACTTAAAGAGTGAGGTGTGTTCATGACAATTGAAAATGGATGGGATTTAGATGTGTGAAATTAAAGAACTTTATTAACATGTATGCAAAATGTGCAAGAACATGCATGGACTTCAAGAACGTTCAATAAGATGCCATCATGTGATGTGGATACTTGGAGAATGCATCAGCTATTCATGGGCATGGTAAGGATTCTCTTAAATTTTTTGAACACATGCATGAAAAAGGTGTGTTCATTTGTCTTTTGTCAACTTGTAGCCATGTACGTATGGTGGAATTTTTTTACTTAATTTTTTTATTATGTGATTAATCGAGTAGGTATTATTTAGTTATGAATTTCCAAAGTTTTGGAGGGTGATTCTAAAAAGGGCCATTGTAATTAGGACAAAATTTTACCATAGTTCCCACATGTTTTTATTCCAATGAATAGTTAATACCATATACTTTGGCATGCAATGGATAAACATGAAAAAATATAAATTTAGGATTAAAAACATAAAAAGGCCAAAAATATTATTTTGATAGTTTTTTGTTTTACCATTCCATGATGTGGTTATTAGTGGGTCCACTTGAGGATAAATATAGGGTGCAAACAATATATTTTGACCCTACTTGTTACCTTGTTTTCTACTTGTAAAATAGAAAAAAAAAAATTTCAAACTTTCTAACCTTCTTCTAGCATCTCAAATCAAATGGAACATCTAGATTTCCTCATTGGCACCTCTAGTTCCCCTTTAGCTTTTCAAAGACATTTTGTACCATATCATTTGGACTTGGAAAAATACTCCAAAAGTATCCCCAAAAATATATTAGAATTTTCATCACATCAATATTGAGGCTTGGGAAATTAAAAAAATTATTTGTAGAAAACATTCATATATTTTCAAGCACTTGAAATCTACTTTTCAACTACCAAAAATTAAAGGCCCTTTTCTAGTACTTGCAAGTGCATTGGAAAAACATAATTATATCAATTTAGCTTTTGAAACCAATGCCAACAATAGTTAAGAAACAATGTATGCAAAAAATTGATCTTAATTTCACAAATTTACTTGTACCTTTTATTTGGAGACCCTAACTTTTTGCAGAACATAACTACTTTTTGTGTTACTTTATCATGCTTTCACCTTATACCCTAGTCACAATTTCACCCACAACTTTGAAAACAACAACACACAAGTTGGAAAATTTTGTATTGTTCTAATTCCCCAACCTTTTTCTTGGTTTGACCATAAGACCTAAACCAACAAAATTGCATGTTAATTTGTCGACTCTTATCACCTTCAAATGTTTATTATCACAAGTATGTGACCATTTTTACATTTAATAACATTAACACTACATTAATAGAACATTAGTTAACACACGTGATAACATCCAACCACATCTTAATATACATATAAACTATCACTCATGGAATAAATAAGTACTAAATGGCAATGCACACATATATTTCAAATTGATAATGCATTCCTTGTTGCACAACTCAATTACCACGATTGATGGTACAAACGACACATCTCTTGGCATTCATGAATAAAGTATTATACAATGGGGCCCTCACAATGTTCATTTGCATCTTCATTGGTCAAATGTACACATTTCCTTAGTTCACAAAATTTGATGCCCTTAGGTTTAACCATACCCATGCATTGACATCATGAAATAACTATTACTTCATCTTTGGTTTCATTTAATTTTTGTAATCTGGTAATCTTAAAAGTAAGGATTCTAATTGATTTAGTAGAAAATTTAGTACCTAAATAATGACTTGGTGGGTAATAAACATTTCATAGGCATGAGTGGATTTAAGTCCATACATTAGTTGAAAGGGTGTAGGTCCAATGGTAACCTTGAATGATGTTTGGTAGTCATATATAACAATATGCAAATGTTCATCCCGACCATTATTCATTTCATTAACTAATTTGGTCATTAATGTTCCAATGATTTTGTTGGTTGATCATGTTTGTCCATTCTATTGAAGATAGTAGGTAATGGAGTTGGTTTGTCAAAACAAAAAATGAGTAGTTGAATAATGTCATGGATGAAATGAACTCCTTAATCAGTTACCAAGGTGAGTGGACTTCTAAACCTTCTAAGGATGAATTCATAAATGAATTTGATTGTAACAACTATTGTGTTGGTCCTTAAGGCTTTTGATTCCATCCATATGGTACCATAGTTAGTAACTACCAAGATATATTTGTTCCCTATTATATACTTGCCAATTGGTTTAATTGGTCATATGAAATCTAGGTCCCATTTCATGAATAGTTTTACAAGTAGCAAAATAATCAATTTTGTTATGCTAGATGTGACAAGGTTGCTAATCTTTTGGCAATCATCATAACTTTGACAGTAACTATGAATATCCTTGTACAATGTAGGCCACTTGTTAGTATTTAACAATTTGATAGGTTATGTTTGCCAAAAAAAATGTCTTCCATTTGTTCCTTTATGCATCTCTTGTAAGATAGTTGAGTTTCTTCTAGTTGGAAGCATATCTTCAAGATTTGATTATGCCCCATTCAGTAAAGTTGTTTTGAACAAGAGTCGAAAACATAGTCTTTAGGATGATTTTTTTTTGTTCATTAGTAAAATGCACATGAAAATATCAAGATTGGGAATATTCATATACTTGTTGTAACCAAATGGGTTGCAAAGTGAAAAATGTGGTGTTAATTGTTGATTTGGTGCCTTTGGGTCTTTTGTGGAATTTGGTAACTAAATAACTAAGGCATTGGTTATTAAATATGATCATCCAAGCTTGTATATTACCAAAAATTTGTACTCTAAGAATAATAGAAGCCATTAAGCAATTTGACCCAAGATTTGCAGTTTATGAATCAATTTGCCATATGGTCCACATAGAAAACAAAATTGTTTCCTAATAAATAATCTTGAAATTTGTGCAAGGTTATACCATCACCAATGCTTCAAGTTCGCTAGTTGTATAATTTCATTTGGCATTATTGAAAATTTGAAAGGTGTAACTAATTGATTGATTACATTTGTTGATAATGTTTTATGCCAACATAGCTCCCACATCAAAGTTTGATGCATTGGTGTCAACATGGAATTTAAGATCCCAATGAGGGGTGATCAAAATTGGCGTGTCCATTTACCAATTCTTGATTGTTTGCTATGATGTCCAACATTTGATAGTTCATTTGAAAGCTACAAATATGTGTATTAACTTTATGATTGGTGCCATGATTATTGTAAAATTATTGATGAAACATTTGTAAAAATGCACCATGATGTTGAATACTTCAATGTCTAGTGGATTTTTTTGACTATGACATATCAATGATTACAAAAAAAATCTTAGGATATGGGAGTTTTTCCTTCTTTAATGGAAACAATGTAGCCAAAAACAACCCCCAAATAAACCAAAAACATCAAATTTTCAAGGTTTAGGTTGATTCCAAAATGTTAGCATTTGTCAAAACAAAGCTATAATTTTTGTGAGTGGTAATGACATTGAAAATGTTGAAGTCATCCAAGAATAATTTCATGAAACTACCAAGGTAATCTTTGAATGCCAAATTGACAACCTTCTAGTAGATTGGTGGAACATTTTTCAAATTGAAAGGCATGACTATCCAAATGAAAGTTCCCAAGTAGTGATAAAAAATTGTTCTGTACTTGTCTTCAAGGGCTATCATACTTTGGTGGTAACTTAAAATTCCATCTAGAAATAAATAAATTTCATGACTTGTTATGCATCCAAAACTTCTATAGTAAGCAAAAGAGGATAAGGATCCTTCTTAGTTGTCAAATTGAGTTTTTGAAAATCAATGCAAATTTTCAACTCCCGATTTTTTCTTTCTTACAACTATAATTGGAGATATCCAAATAGCTTAATCTATTGGCTTGATGAATCTTGCAACTAAATGTTTATCTAGGTCATACTTTACTACAACATTTCATAGTTTGAATTCATTCAATATTTTGTTTCATGAATCGGTGTAATGGAGGTATCCAATTTGATTTGATGTTGAGCCATATGGGGAGGAATTCCTTTCAAAACATGATAACTCCACACAAATTTCTTGAACAAGGAAAAAAAAAATTCAAAATAATTATTTACAACTTCAGACCTTTACAAAATTTAATGCTTATATTATTTGATATATTAATTAAAATTTTAAGTTTTTTCCATAATGTCCAAATAACATAAATATCAAAATACAAATTTATCTACATAAAAAAATCATATTCAGCAACCAAAAATAGTATTGCCAAAAATATAATGGAAATATCATTTCCTTTTTCAACAAAATTATCATTATCACTCGCAAATCTAAGTATAAGGAAAAAAAAATGTAGAAAAGAGAGTTACAAAATTCATCATTGCACAAACTTATACCCCTTAAAGGGTGGCACATAACTTTTTCAAAAGCTATCAAAGGAGTTTAGTACAAGTAATGCCAACCAAGGGAATGGTTGATGCCCCATGCCGAACATGTTGGTGATTCTTCCAAAGGTTACCATCCTACAATTTATACTATGTTAAGTAAAACTTTTTAAAAAATTACCAATTCTAGAAACAAATAGCTACAAATGCATAAAAATTCAAAATTTTAAATGTTTCTTGTCTTTTAACATGAAGCCACTCACATTTTTTTTGACCACCAAGGAATTGCAAATGTCATAAGTTGTTTCATCCTTCATAAATCAAAACATCTTTCAACACTCTAATTTGAAGTGCATTAGCCAAATTTCACATGACTTTGAAAGTAAACACACAAAAGTCAAAACCTTAATGGATGCAACTAAATAGAGTTGGAGATTGGTGTGGCACACATTGATATAATGATTTAAAATATTAAGAAAAAAAAAACTCCCTATTAATCCATGACAATGCATGGGGCCATTTATGCCCAAAGATGTTGTCAATTTCTAAAGAATATGCTTATATATTTTTTCAATAATTTAACTTACAAGATCAATTACAATCCAAATTGATTGGAGTCCCCAAAATGTTTTCCTATCAACCTTGGATATTATAATGGTGTTCATTAATATTATCTTAGCATAGTGACATTCTTTTACCATGTTTTGCAAACTTACACCAAACTTGAGTGTGGCATTTAATTTTGTTTGACTTGGGGGACACAAATGTTTTACACTTGAAAATGGATATTTTGCTAGGTCTTGTGTTTTTGTCCTCTTGGAAACTTTGGTTCTTTGCTTGCTTGCATGCATTTTGGAATCTTGTTTGAAGTCAACGTGAACCCAACAAAAATGCAAACCAACATTTATGTATGCATGGAATTAATTTATTAAACTAAATGTTGGGTCAACAACATATCTTTTTGGCAAATTGGGTACTTTCCAAATGCTTAAGAATTAACAAGTTTAACCCTAGTAGCCATCATTAACAATTCTTGGTTTAGAGTTTAACTTTTAAGGTTCTATTTAATAATTACCAAACTTAACTCTAATAACCATCATTAACAATTATTAATTTAAGGTTTAGCTTTTAAGGTTCTACTCAAAATTTAACAAGCTTAACCCTAATAACCATCATTAACAATTTTTTATTTAGGATTTAGCTTTTAAGGTTCTACTTAAGAATTAACAAGTTTAATCCTAATAACCATCATTAACAATTATTGGTTAGATTTTAACTTTTTAAGGTTTTGCTTAAGAATTACCAAGCTTAACCCTAATAGCCATCATTAACAATTTATGGTTTAGGGTTTAACTTTTAAAGGTTATGCTTAAGAATTACCAAGCTTAACCCTAATTTTCATCATTAACAATTCTTGGTCTAGGGTTTAACTTTTTAAGGTTTTGCTTAAGAATTACTGAGTTTACCTTAATAGCCATCATTAACAATTCTTGGTTTAGGGTTTAACTTTTAAGGCTCTACTTAAAAATTAACAAGCTTAACCCTAATAACCATCATTAACAATTCTTGATTTAGGTTTTAACTTTTAAGGTTCTCTTGTATTGTTTTGTTCCCAAGTTGGCCCAATAAGTGTTATTTTTCTCACATGTTATTTGTGATGCTATATTAGATTGATGCCCAACCATGAGGTTTTTCATTAGTTATAAATTAAGAAAGGGTTGTTGCATAGGGGGAAAGAACAAAAAACCTTTTGAGCTTTTAGATAGGCTTCCAAGACTTTGAACTTGTTAATTTGGTAAATCAAAGTCTTAATAATTTCTCAAGCAAGGGAGCAAAACAATTATCCTCATTCTCAATAGTTTCAATCCTAACTCAAAAGCAATGTTGCATATAAAATTCTCTATTTACCTAAGAAAGAACCGATAGGTAACCATTGAGTATATGGACCCATGACCAATGGTCTAAAAAAAA
>Ga0209611_10006997_pt1 | contig 18208 bp, 16 predicted proteins | sample S1TSphgellanicum_3_FD_187693 | JGI IMG/M metagenome (GOLD analysis project Ga0209611, IMG submission 187693) | Host-associated microbial communities from peat moss isolated from Minnesota, USA - S1T2_Fc - Sphagnum magellanicum MG (SPAdes) (version 2) | ecosystem: Host-associated > Plants > Peat...
CATTTATGGCCGCATGCGCGCTTCCTCGGAAGCAGCGGTCAGCCAGGCCGACCTGATCGTGTTCGTCATCGATGCCCGGATCGGCATCACCCCGGCCGATGAGCATTTCGCCAACTGGCTGCGCCGCCAGAACCGCCCAGTTTTGCTAGTGGCCAACAAGGCAGAGGGCCGCATGGGGCTGGCCAACGCGCTGGAGGCCTATAGCCTTGGCCTCGGCGACCCGCTGGCCATCTCCGCCGAGCATAATGAGGGCATCTCCGACCTGATGCGCGAGATTGCCGAGATGCTGCCGCCAGAGCCGGAGGAAGGCGAGTCAGGCGAAGGCACGCGACCGCTGAAACTCGCCATCGTCGGGCGGCCGAACGCGGGCAAGTCCACGCTGCTCAACCGCCTGGTCGGCGAGGACCGGATGATCACCGGGCCGGAACCAGGCCTGACGCGCGACGCGGTGAGCGTGATCCTCCACGACCCTGACGGCGACATCGAACTGGTGGACACAGCCGGCCTGCGCAAACGCGCGCGGATCGAGGAGGCACTGGAAAAGATGTCGGTCTCCGCCAGCATAGAGGCGCTGAAAATGGCCGAGGTTGTGGCACTGACGGTCGATGCCGCGCTGGGGCTGCATGAGCAGGATCTGCAAATTGCCCGGCTGGTCGAGCGGGAGGGTCGGGCCTGCATCCTGGTGCTGAACAAATGGGATGCAGTGGAGGATCGCAACAAAACCCGCAAGGCGATCAGCGACCGGATCGAATTCAGCATGCACCAGATGCGCGGCCTGCCAGTGGTGACCGTGAGTGCCGCCACCGGCGCCGGCATGGAAAAATTCCTGCCGACCATCCGCGCCGCGGCGGCCGTATGGAACACCCGCATCGCCACCGGCGCGCTGAATCGCTGGTTCGAGACCGCGCTCGAACGTCACCCGCCGCCGCTGGTGGAAGGGCGCCGCCTCAAAATGCGCTACATCACCCAGGCCAAAGCGCGCCCCCCCACCTTCCTGGTATTCGGCACCCGCGCCGAGCAGATGCCAGAGGATTACCATCGTTATCTGGTGAACAGCCTGCGCGACACTTTCGACCTGCCCGGCACCCCGATCCGCATCCAGGGCCGCGGCACCACGAACCCCTATGCAGACCAGCCTTCATAGGCCGATGATGAATAGCATTCTGCTGCCGCCCATCGGAGACCACGCGTGATGACCCTGATTCTGATCATCCTTATTATCCTGGCCTTCGGCGGCTTCGGCCATAGCGGCTACCAACGCGGCTGGTATGGCCGCGACCCCTATTACGAACGCCCCCCTTCCGCCGGCTTCGGCGGCGGCGGCCTGGGCCTGATCCTGCTGCTGGTTATTCTATGGCTGATTTTTGGCCATCGGCATTATTACTGAGCCCCATATCTAACTCGTAGGGCGGGTAAGCTCTTGCGCCATCCGCCACTGCCCACGCCGTAAAGGCAGATTGTCGTAGCGAGGCATCTGCTTCGGTCCAAGGAACACAGTGGTTCCGTTGCTCTGATAGCGGATGGCACAACAGCAATGCGCATTACGGTTTTATTGCCGGTGGCGGCTGATACTGCCATGCACGGTGGTCTCGGGCAGGCACAGCTTCATCAAAGACATCGCAACCGCGCCAGGCTGCGGCAAGCTATTCGGGTCTTCACCAGGAAAAGCCTGTGCGCGCATGCGCGTGGCCGTACCTCCCGGATCGAACAAATTCACCCGCAGCGCTGAGGCTTCCACTTCCTGCGCCCAGCTCAGCACCAGATTTTCCATCGCCGCCTTGGTCGCCCCATACGCACCCCAGAACGCCCGTGGCGCGCGCGCCACGCTACTGGTCAAGAACACTGCGCGCCCTGCCGGGGCCGCAACCAGCAGCGGCGCACAGGTACGGATCAGCCGGTAACTCGCGGTCAAATTCACCGCAATGCACTCGGCAAAATCCCTCGGTGTGATGTGCCCGGCGGGAGTCAGTTTACCTAACACCCCTGCATTATGCACCAGAATATCCAAGCGCCCGAATCGCTGCAGCAAGGTCGGCCCGAGCGGATCGAGGCTCTCCGCATTCTTCAAATCAAGCGGCAGCAATGTCGCGGTGCCGCCGGCGGCGCGTATCTCGTCATCCACTTCTTCAAGTGCGCCCTGGGTGCGCGCAATCAGCACCACATGCGCCCCGAGCCGCGACAGCTCCAATACCGCCGCACGCCCAATACCGCGGCTGGCACCGGTCACCAGCGCCACCTGCCCATCAAGAAGGCCCATGATGATCAGCTCATTTCCGCAAGCAAACTCAGTTGGCGTCCGGCTTTGGCGTTCATGTCCTTGGCATCCACATCCGGCAGATCCACCGGATAATCGCCGGTGAAACAGGCATCGCAATAATACGGGCTGACCAAATCCCTGCCGCCGCGTCCAAGCGCGCGATACAGGCCGTCAATCGAGATGAACGCCAGACTGTCGGCGCCGATCAACTCACCCATCGCCGCCACGCTGTGGCGGGCCGCCAGCAGCTTGCTGCGTTCCGGTGTGTCGATGCCGTAAAAACAGGAATGCGTCGTCGGCGGCGACGAAATGCGCATATGCACTTCGCGCGCACCGGCAGCCCGCACCATTTCAACGATTTTCTTGCTTGTGGTACCACGAACAATGCTGTCATCCACCAGGATTACGCGTTTGCCGTCCAGCATCGCCCGGTTCGCCGAATGCTTCAATTTTACACCAAGATTGCGGATGTGATCGGTGGGCTCGATAAAAGTGCGGCCGACATAATGGTTGCGGATGATCCCCAGCTCGAACGGCACGCCACTTTCCGCCGAATACCCCATCGCCGCCGGCACGCCAGAATCCGGCACAGGCACTACGATATCGGCATCCACATGGCTCTCGCGCGCCAGCTCCGCACCGATATTCTTTCGCGCGGAATAGACCGGCGTGCCCTCCATCACCGAATCCGGCCGGGCAAAGTAAATATATTCGAACACGCAGAACCGCGCCTTCTGGGGCGCGAAGGGCCGGATGCTGCGCACCCCCTCGTCATTGATCACCACGATTTCGCCCGGTTCCACATCGCGCACGAACTCGGCGCCGACGATATCCAGCGCGCAGGTCTCACTCGCCAGCACCCAGCCGCCAACCCCGTTCGGCGGCCCAACCCGGCCCAGGATCAGCGGCCGCACGCCAAGCGGATCACGCACGCCGATCAGCGCCTCGTTGCTCAGCGCCACCAGGGAATAAGCACCCACCACCTGTTTCAGCGCATCGATCAGCCGATCCAGCACGGTGGAATACAGGCTGATGGCGATCAGATGAACGAACACTTCACTATCCGTCGTGGACTGGAACAGGCAGCCGCGACGCACCAGCGCCTTCCGCAGCCCCGCCGCATTGGTCAAATTACCGTTATGCCCCACCGCGAAACCGCCGAACTCGAAATCGGCATAAAGCGGCTGGACGTTGCGTAAAATCGTCTCGCCGGTTGTCGCGTAGCGATTATGGCCGATGGCATTGGTGCCGGGCAAAGCCGCGATCACCCGCGCATCGCCAAAATTGTCACCCACCAGGCCAAGCCCGCGCTGCTGATGGAATCGCTGGCCGTCATAGCTGACGATGCCCGTCGCCTCCTGGCCACGGTGCTGGAGCGCGTGCAGGCCAAGGGCAGTCAGGGCGGCGGCATCCACCACGTTCCACACGCCGAAAACGCCGCATTCCTCATGCAGCGTGTCGTCGTCCCACGTCGTGGGCTCGGGCAGCTCGTCAATACGGGTCATGAAATTCTCCGGGACGACCCTCTCGAGATGGGGCGCCTTCCCACTCTAGCCTAGTTAGTGTGAACAGGCTCACGTCCAAGCGCCCTACCCTCTGGGGTGGCATGCAGCAATTCAGCAGACGTGGTCGGCGGCCCATCCGGCGGCGGCGGCACACGCGGCCGGTATTCCTGCGGCATCTGCGCGGCGGCCCAGACGGCGCCCTGGTAAAGCCAGGGCACGGTGCGGGCCTGCTGCACGGCAGGTGGCCATTTTTCCGGCGGCACCATCAGCGCTAACGGGATATAGGCGAGGATAAGCACGGCCACGCCGCGGGCGATGCCGAACACCAGGCCGAGCGTCCGGTCGAGTCCGCCGAGCGCCGAGACCTGAACCATCCGGCCAACCAAATTCGCTAGCAGCGACAACACGATCAGCAACAGCACGAAACTGACGATATAGGCGGCGGGATCGGCGATGTCAGGATTGCCGATGGCCGAGCGCATCATTGGCCCCACGCCAGGCCCCAGCCGGAACGAGGCATAGCCAGCGAGCACCCATGACCCGAGACCGAGAAGTTCACGCACCAAGCCACGCGACAACCCCAGAAGGGCAGAGATGCCCACAATGCCGAGCACCAGGAGATCGACCAGATTCATGCGGCCGGCCGACGAGGATTCATGCTGCCTTATGCCGCCAAGCCAAAGCGCAAGCAACCGGGCCCGGTCTGGTCACGTTGCTGGGCCATCGCGCACTGCGCGCCACGGAGACCAACCCCATGAATACCAGATTTCGGATGGCCGCCTTTGCCGCCCTGGCGGTGTCTTTGCCCACACTCGCCATCGCCCAGGACCCGCCGCCGCCGAACGCCAAGCCAGCACCGGACAAGAACGCGCCGGACACGCCGAGCAAAGATACGAAAGCCGCGCCGGCCACCGCCCCACAGATTTCGAATTCGCCGATCATCGGCACCCCGAACCTGACCGTGGCAACCGTAAAGATGCAGGCGGGGCTGCGGGCCAGCAAACTCATCGGCGCCGCCGTGTTCAACAGCGCCAATCAGCAGATCGGCACCATGGACGACCTGATCCTCGATACGCAGAACAAGGCCAGCCTTGCGGTGATCTCGGTCGGCGGCTTCCTGGGCGTCGGCGGCAAGCTGGTGGCCGTGCCCTATTCCGCTGTGCATGTAGAGGGCGCAAAGGTCGTTCTGCCCGATGGCACGAAGAACGCGTTGGATAAGATGCCCGGATTTACCTATACCGGTTGAGCCGGAGCGCCCCGCCACTACTTCGTGAAGGTGGCGGGCGTATCCAAAGCATCGGTGAGGAACGTTAGCAGCGCGCTGCTGAGCGATGCCGTGTCGGTGGCAGTAATAAAGTCGTTATTAGGATCGGATGAACAGGCCGCCAGGTTAGCGGTGATCGAGTTTGAGCCTGTGCCCTCAACGATCGGTACCCCGTTCGCCAGATACCAGGTGTGCATCAGCGGATAATACGGGGTGTAGACCACATACACGGTATACCCCATCGTCTTGAACGGTGTGCAGGCGCTGGAGGGCATGGCTTGGCGCAGGCCGTTATAGCCCGCGCCGGTAGGATCGTCCTCGAAGCCATCGGTGATCAGCATGAGCACTTTTTTCGGCTTTGTAGCCGCCGTACCGTCCCCCGCCGCGGTGACGTAGTTTGTGGCGAGGCTGCTCATCGCCTCCTCAACTTCCGTGTCGTCGTTGTTTCCGCTGGTCCCTGCCACGGCCGGCTGGATGCCCGTATCGGTATAGACGCCACTGCCCGCCTTTGGCGGGCTACCGACCGCGCTGATCGCTGTGCTCCAGGCGCTGCCTGCCTCACAGCCGACGGCTTTCGGGGTGCAATTGGCGCCGGGATAAATCGGGTTCAGCGTGGTGTTGAAGGTGTAGATGCCAACACTGAGATTATTCATCGTCGCGATGTTGTCGCTCTGCATCGCTGTCAGCACCTGATTCGTCGCCAGTTTCAGCGTGTCCAAACGTAGGGTCACGCCATTCTTGCGAGCCATCGCCCATAGGTCCGTGCCTAGCCCAGCCGCCTTGGTGCCATCAGAGTGGCAAGCAAAGGCGCAGGGCGGTCCGGCATAGGCAGGGTAGCCATTCACCGCGGTCGGGCACTGTTCGGCCTGCTTGCACGTACCGGCCGAAACCTGCGTCTGGCTGCAATACGTGGGCATGGTGGCGTTTGCGATCGCCGGGACAAAGCTCAGGCTGCCGGTTCTTACCGGTGTGGCCAGAGCACCATTATAACTCTGGCCCTGCCAGAGATACTGATAGAGGCTGTAACTTTCGCCAACAACCTGTGTATACGTGCTGTTTGACGACGTACGGATAAATTCATTCGATGGGTCGCAAGGCGATTGCTGCATCAGCGTCTGCATATCGGTGGTGGTAGCGCCAATCCCCATCGAGGATGAGGTATCCAGCATCAGCACAACCTCAACAAATGTTCCCGACGACATCGTGGCCGCAGCCGAGGTTGATATGTTGTAGCTGGCCTGTTTGAACAACCTGCCGAAGACCGATTTGACCGTACTGCTGAACGTAACGGTGGCCGTAACGAAGCTGCCATTGGTGGCGATGGTGACTGTCGGCGTGGTCGAGGTAACTGTGGCGGCATAGGTGCCTTGACCCAATTCAGCGGCGAACCATTGCTGCCCGGAGGTTGTGCCTTCAGTGATATAACTCGCGTCGCTGAGCGCCTTGGCACTGGCCGCCGTCTTGGCGGCATTCAGGGCGGCCGCACTTGCCGCCAGTGACAACGACGAATAGGCCTCGTTCCAGATGCCATAATCGACCGCCAGGCCGACCAGACCAAGAGTTGGAACGGTCATCACCGCAAAGAGCAGCGCCACGGCGGCCCTGCAGTTGCGCAGGAAGGAAGATGTGCGCATGGGTTGCGATCCTCTGGCAAAAGCCATGGCAGGCAGTTTCGGCATCATGATCCGGCTCCGAGAGCGATCAGCATGTGCGGACATTGCCGTTGGACGCAGTGGAGTTGAATGTAACGACCTGATTGAGGCCGCCGATCGGCGCTGGCATCGTGGCAGAGGCGACAATCTGGATGTTGCCGAGGAACAGTGGAAAATACGGCTGGAACGAATAGACGACATCCGCGACAACCTGCGGCGTCAGCGTCATCGCCGTGCCACCGGCCAGAACCGGACTCGGCATTTCGTTGATGTTTCCGTTATTATCCTTAAATCGCGGCACCGACTGGAGAGTGCCGCAGGGCCGCATATATCCCAAATACACCGCTGGGCCGCCGACATTCAGATAGCTCGACCACACCACGAATGGCGTTTGCGACCCGCAATTGGTCGCGGCCGTGCAGAGCGGCGTATAGCTGACCGAACTTAGCACCACTGCAATGTTACCGGGAAACAGGCCACCGCCGTTGCCCAAATTCAGCCCCGGAATTTCGGCAAAGACCACGCTCATCGCCTGCTGCATCTGATCGGCGGTCAATTGGGTGGTGACAGCGCCGGTTGTCGGATTGGTGGTCACCGACATTTTCTCCGCCGCCTCGGCGATCGCATTGGCCGCGTTGTGCACTTGCGCCCAGATCAGATATGCGCGCGCGGCATCGATCACACTCAGCGTGAGGATCAGCAGCACCGGTGCAACCAGAGCGAACTCCAGACTGGCAACAGCTCGCCTTTCAACAGACCGGCTTTGGGTCCGGCGCATCAGCATCCGGTTTCGCCGCCACTGAAATACTCGTTCACGAAACCGGTGGCTGCGTAGCTGACATGCACGCGCGACCCGCCGCTGGTCGGCGAGACCTGCGACCAGGAGGGAACCAGCATGCCTAGGAAAGTTGGGCTCAAATAATAAGCGCGCAGCAGCATCATCTGGGTGGCGCCGCCAGTGCAGACCGAATCGCTCGAAGACGTCATCGCGGTCAGGCTGGCGGGATGGGCGGTAAGGTAGGTGTAATAATTCTGGCCGGAGCCGCTGGGGATGCTAGAGACGCTGACATAAAGCTGGCTGCAATTGAGCCGGCCGCCCAGCGCCGGACAGACGGCCGAGGTTACCCAGCTGACCTCGGCCGCGCCGGTTGCGCTGCCCTGGGAGGTTCCAACTTGCACGCTGCGGGCCGCCACATGCACCGCTTCAGTAAGGGCCGCCTGAACATAGAAGTCGTAACCAACTTCCATCGTGCCGAGGACAAAGACAAAGAACGGAATGGCAAGAAGGGCGAATTCAAGAGCGACTGTGCCACGCCGGTTTGCCGCAAAGGCAGTTCGGGGCCGTAAACACGGCAGTCTGGTTAGGAAATGCATAACCTACTTAAATCCCATTTTGATATAAAAAACAACTTTAAGTTGAGTAACTGCCGCACGTTCTCGTGATAAAAAATGAGAGACCGTAACGGGTATGCGTCCGTGTAATCTGCAATCTTATGCTTAACAGCCTAGTCGCCAAATAGTTTCGGCAATCCAGGGTTGTATGTCAACATACGTAACGAAAATCTGATGTCACCGCTTGCGGCCCATTATCCCGTAAAACCAAAGGGCTGCCCGGAGGCGGCATAACAGAACCTCGCTCGGCCTCCCGCGCCAGCCCTAGGCCGGGCGCGCAAGCCGGTCGAGTGCCGGGCCGAGCAGGTTTGGATCTCCAACCGCCAGCACCCGGCCATCATTGGCGGCGTCAAGCCGCGCGCCGCCCCAACCGACCATCCGGCCGCCGGCGCCTTCGACCACCGGCAGCAGCGCCGCCCAATCCCAGATTTTCAGATCGCATTCGGCGATGACGTCGATCTGGCCCAGCGCCAGCAAACCATACGCATAGCAATCGCCGCCCCAGGACGTGCGCGCCACGGCATTGGCCAGGCTACGCCAGGCCGGAGCATCGGCCCCAAGCATATCTGGGGAAGTGCAGGAAAGCTCCGCCAAAGCCAGGGTCTTGCAAGCACGCGTCCGGGGTGTGCCGCCATAAGGGCCGGAGAACCGTGTAGCCTCGCCACGAACGCCCACCCAACGCTCGCCGGTGATCGGCTGATCGATGATCCCGAGAACCGGCACACCATCCTGCAGCAACGCGATCAGCGTGCCGAAGACAGGTCGCCCAGTAATAAAAGCGCGGGTGCCATCGATCGGGTCCAGCACCCAGCGGAAAGACGAGTCCGGATTTTCCAGCCCGAATTCCTCGCCCAATATCCCATGGCCAGGATAATGCCGGCCCAGCACCGCCCGCATCGCCTGCTCCGCTGAACGATCGGCGATCGTCACCGGGCTATCGTCGGATTTGCGCTCGGCCGCCAAAGAGGCGCGGAAATACGGACGAATCGCGGCACCCGCCGCATCGGCGGCAAGATTGGCAACCGCCAAAAATCGTGCATCCGGGCTCAACACGAACGTCCTGGGGCCGGCGCGCTAAGCGCAGAAATTGAAATAAATGCGTCAGCACTCAGACAAAATTGCACGTCAAAACAAAGGCTAAGGGCTCGTTCGACACCGCGAATCATAGCGCTACTTGTCGAACAAGCCCTTAATGCGGCTTGGCGGGCGCCGCCACCGGCGCCAAATTCGGTGAAGCTTGCGGCGACGCGGGCGCCGTAGATGGCGCAGCCGGCGCGGTGGCGCTCGGCAGAGCTTCCGGCGACGGCGACAACGTGTGCAAATAATCGATCACATCGGCCCGGGTCTGGTCGTTGCTGATGCCGGCATAGGCCATCTTCGTGCCAGGTGCGTAGGCGCTCGGTTTGTGCAGCCAGATATTCAAGTCCTCGAACGTCCATTTGCCGCCCTTGCCCTTCAGCGCGGCGGAGTAGCTGTAACCGGGGGCACTCGCCTTGTCCCGCCCGACGACACCGTAAAGCAGCGGACCCACCTTGTTGGCGCCACCCTCGTTAAAATTATGGCAGGCGATGCAGATCTTATGGGTATACGCCTCGCCATCCGCCGGGTTTGCCTTCGCCAGAAGAGGCGCGATCGGCGGCAAGGCCGGTTCTGCGGCGGGCGCAGGCGCCGCGGTGGTTTCAGCGCCCTTAATCTTCAGAACGCTCTCTTTCAGCCGTGTAGGATGCGACAGATCATCGGCGATAATGCCAAGTGCGCTGAATGCAATGCCGGCCGTGAGAATGGCCGCGAAAACCTTGGTGAACTCCATACCGCCCATGCCGCACCCAACCCCAACCTGATCGTAAACGCATTTGCACTAGGGCAAAGCCACCGGTTTGCGCAACCAACGCTGCCCACTTATGTTGCGCGGCACCCTAGACAAGCGCTCGGGGCACGACAACCCACCCGATCGGCGAGCCAGGTATCCAGCCGCGCCCGCCCCCGGCACGCCGGGCGAGACTGAAGGCGCCAATGGCAGATCCAATCGCATTCCAAGGCATTCCGGGCGCCTATTCCGATCTCGCCTGCCGTACCGCCTATCCTGGCCGCCCCACTTTGCCCTGCAACAGTTTTGAGCAGGCGATCGAGTCGGTGCATAACGGTGCCGCCGCGCTCGCAATGTTGCCCTGCGAGAACTCGCTCGCCGGCCGTGTGCCAGACATCCACGCGCTGCTGCCAGGCAGCGGACTCTCGATCGTCGGTGAGCACTTCCAGCGGGTGGAGCATTGCCTGATGGCGCCGCACGGCGCGACGCTGGCCGGGCTGAAGCGGGTTCATTCACATTCCGTCGCCCTGGGCCAGGTAAGACTGGTGATCCGCGAGCTAGGGCTGACGCCGGTGGTGCAAGCCGATACCGCCGGCGCTGCCCAGCTGGTGGCGGAATGGGGGAAATTGGAGGACGCAGCCATCGCCTCGGCCCTGTCGGCCGAGATATACGGGCTGAACATTCTGCGCGCCAACGTTGAGGACGCTTCGCACAACACCACCCGCTTCTATGTCGCCGCGCTGAAGCCGGTGAAACTGTCGCCCGAAGCGCCCGGCCTGATGACGACGTTCGTATTCCGCGTGCGCAACGTACCGGCCGCGCTCTATAAGGCATTGGGCGGCTTCGCGACGAATGGCGTGAACATGACAAAACTGGAAAGCTACATGGTGGGTGGCCAGTTCACCGCTACCCAGTTCCTTTGCGATGTGGAAGGCCACCCGGAACAGCCGGATTTGCGCCTCGCGCTTGAAGAGCTCTCCTTCTTTTCGCGCGAGATTCGCGTGCTCGGCGTCTACCCGAAGGCCGCCTTCCGCTCCACCTGAAAAAGTTAATAAAGCGCTTGCAAAAACATATCATACAGGTTTAGTATGGTTTGGTAGGGTGACGTAGTGCCTCGCCCTACGGCCTGCCCGAACGTGCTGATGAGAATGGCGGCGTTGCCCTACGCCGCCATTCTGTATTCACCGTATCTCAGAAGGGTTTACCCGCCAGTCATCGATCAACCGCCGTGCGATCGAAATCGGCGGGGGCAGCACAAACCCGTCCCTTGCCTCAAGTTCGGCCCGCGTGAACCAGCGCGCTTCCACCAGCTCATTGGCGTCGATCCGAATATCCTCAGTGACCGCATCGGCGGTAAAACCGAGCATAATGCTGGCCGGAAACGGCCATGGCTGGCTGGACTGGTAGCGCACATTGGCAACACGTATCCCGGCCTCCTCGTGCACCTCGCGCGCCACCGCCTCCTCAAGTGTCTCGCCTGGCTCCACGAAGCCAGCAAGAGTGGTGAACACCCGCATGTCTCTGAATCGTGACGGCTGGCCCAGCAGCGCTCGATCCCCATGGGTGACCAGCATGATCACCGCCGGGTCGGTCCTGGGAAAATGATGGGTGCCGCAACCAGTGCAGGCCATCACATGGCCTGCCTGCTCGGCTTGGCAGGCGGCGCCGCAGACGCCACAATACCGGTGCCGAGTCCGCCAATGCATCAGCCCGCGCGCATGCGCCAGAATGGCGGCGTCTTCCGCCGGAAGCAGGCTGCCCAAACGCCGCAGGTCCTCGAACACGCCAGCCGTTAGTCCGGGCAGCGGGTCGTCCAGACTGCTCAGGTCGAGCGCGAAGAAAGTCTCGCCGTCACGCACGCCGAGCAGCGCCCAGGGCACGGCCGGCAGCAAATGGGCAACCGCACCAGCAGCCAGGCTGGCAATACCCGGCACGCCGCCCGATGGACCCGAGACCAGGTTTTTTGAGCGCCAGACCGGGAGGAATCGCGTCTGGGCGCCGATCAGCTGCTCTGCCACCCAGCCGGTATCTTTCCGGCGCGCATCTAGCCGATCGAGCAGGCTGCCGGCGAAGACATTTGTAGGGTGGGGATGGATGGGGTGCATCAATGGTTCCTGCCACGCGCCGTGGCAAAAGTCATGCCTTCGGGCCCGCTGCCCGCGGGTTTAGGCGCCGTCTCGTGCCAGCCTGCCAAGGCGCAGCTGCGTCACGCGCGGCGGATTGACAATCCTGCAGCTCCCATTCTCCACTGGCACGTGGTCCTGGGTCCGCAAGCTCAAATTCGGATTATAGAACCGATCCCCTGAGCGCAACGCGTCCCCCCAGCGTTCGATCATCCGCCTGGTATCTTCGGGATGGAACACCTGCTTGGTCTGGCTGCGCGTGGCCGACTCGTAGTGATACAGGATCGTGCTGCCATCATAGAGCACGCTGTAGCCGGCAGCACCGATGCGCAGACAAAGATCGGTATCGTTGAATCCGATACTGAGCGATTCGTCGAAGCCGCCCACCTGCTCGAATACCTCGCGCCGCAACATCAGACACGCCGCCGTAACCGCGGAATAATCCCGGGTAGAGGACAAGGCGCAATTATATCCCAGATTACGCCGACCATGCGCATCGAGAAACACGTTCTGAAACTTCAGCGCGTGCTCGGCGGAGTCGTTAAAGCCCAGCACGACCCCGGCATGCTGAACATTCTTATCGGCATACATCAGCAACGCGCCAACTGCGCCCACATCCCGCCGGTTCGCCAGGCGGCGCATGCGATCCAGCCAGCCATCCTGCGTCGCCTCCACATCGTTATTGAGGAACAGGATGAACGCAGCGTCCTTTCCGTAGGTCGCCACGGCCAGATTGTTCATCCGGGAGAAATTGAACGCGCCCCTATACGGCATCACCACATGGCGGCGCGAAAGTTCTTCGAGATAGGCCTGCGTCAGCGAATCGTCCGACTCATGGTCGATCACCACCAGGCGGTAATCCACAGCTGCCGATGTACGCTCAATCGAATCCACCGCAATGCGCAGAAGATCAACCTGATTCTTGGTTGGAATCACAATCAATACCCGGCCATCCGTCTGCGGCCAATCGATACGGAACTGGTTGAACCATACGCCGTTACTAACGCGGGCACCGGTATGCAGGCGGTCCAAATGGCCCTGCAACGCAGACATGGTTGCCTGCATCACAATCTCCTGCTTCGCATGCCCGGTGCTGGTAGCGTGGGTGCGCCAACGATACAGCACGGCCGGCACATGTGCCACGCTGCGCGATGCCTCGATCATCCGCAACACGAAATCGACATCGGCGGAAATCGCCATGCGCTCATCCCAGCCGCCGATGCGGCGGGCCAGCGCCGTTCGCACACATACCAGATGAACGAAATAGGGATGGCTGAGATAATAATCATGGCTGAATGCCGGACGCAGCCGCAGCTCCGTGATCGCCTCGATATTTTCGGCCGTCTGCGCCTCATCGCTATAGAGCAGATCGGCATCGGTAAGCAGAGCCGCACGAATCAATTGCCACGCTGCGTCGGGTTCAAGCTTGTCGTCATGATCAACGAAAGCGACGTAATCATGCCGCGCGGCGCGGAGCCCGAAATTAACAGCGCGCGCAATGCCGACATTGTCCGGCGACGTCAGAACCCTCACCCGGTTGTCGCGTGCCGCATACCCGCCGAGTATTTCGCTGACATAGGGCTCGGTCGATCCGTCATCGACACAAATCAGTTCCCAGGCATCGCAGAATTGCGCACGCACGCTTTCCAGCGCTTCGATCAGCCAGCCGCGCGGTGGGTTATAGACGGGCATGATGAAGCTGACGCCGTGGGAGCCGGCGCGGTGATTCAGACTGCGGCGCAGGCGTGGCAGCACGCCCGGCGCCAAACTCTGACGGCGGTGCAGGAAGCGGCTGATATTCTGGTTAATACTCACCTTTTGCGGCGATCCGGGGAGGATCATCGGGGTGCCGGCAATGCGCACATGCACCTCCTTGTCCATCAGCGCTTCGAAATGCGCCGAAAGGTCGATCTTGAAGGCGCATAGCCCATCATTCAGCCCAGCGTCCAGCAGATCGCCGCGAAACAGGTTGGCAACACCGCTGCCGAGCACCACCCCACCAGGTCCAACCACTTCCACCATTACTGGCATATCGGGTGCCGCATGATTCAGCGCCCAGCCATGCGCCGACATGCCATGCAAAGTGTCGAAACACCCGCGAAGTCCGGGCACCGGGTCGAGATAGACGGGGCTGCCATCAAGCTCGGTCGGGGCTCCTGCAAGCCGCACCCCGATCCGGCGCCTCGCGGCCGGATCGGGGTGCGGCGGCAACGAGACGATGAAGCCGCAGCCGCCATCACCGATCCCTGCTTTGGCAATGTCGGGCCGCATGGCATCGGCGGTGACGCTGGCCACCAGAGCGGCATCGACATACACATCCAGCTGAACGCGGCGGGACGGATGATCCAGATTCACCGCCCAGCCCTCCACATGGTCCGGGCTGGCCACGTCGAGGCAGCCAACGAAACCCAAGGTGGTGGGGCTCACAGCCAGCTTTGGGCCGGCCAGCAGATGGCCACCGACCCGCGGCCGCAAACTGGCCACCTGGCCCGGCCTGAGCAGGGTATGGACCGGCATGCGGAAATGCCAGACCGGCGAAATTCCGGGATTTCGCGTCGCGGTCGCCTGCGCGGCCACGTTTTGCCCATATAGCCAATCCAGACCGATCTCTGGGTCAAGGAATGGGGCGGCGGTGAATGATCCCGTCAAATAAAGCCCGTCCGTCCCGACCTCGCCCATTCGCAATCGGTAGGTCTCTGCCAGGCTCAGCTTGCTCCCGAGCAAGCTTTCACCGCCGGGGAGCGACAGAACGTCGAGCTCGCCAAAAACCAGGTGACGCGGCAGGCTGTAGGTAAAGCGCGTCGAGCCCCGTGGCCCGGGTTCGAGTGCCGCCATCCCATGAACGACGCCATCTAGCACGATGGCCACCCGCTCGTTTGGGCCGCCGCGAGGCGATCCCCGCAAACTCCCTTCGACCATGCCCCCGGCAAGGATATGCAGTTCAAGCGAACGCGAGACGGGTCGTTTCATCGGGCCACGGTTACCAGGAGATGACTTCGTTGCAACATACGTATAAACAAGGTCAGCATAACTGCCCTATCTGCCCTTGAACTCTCGCCGCCGCACAGTGCATAGACCACGTTCAACCAGAATTGGGGCTTTTCTGGCATGCGCATTCTCCTGACCGGCGGTTGCGGTTTTATCGGTTCGGCCGTCGTTCGGCATGTTCTGCGCAACACCGGCCATGACATCATTAATATCGACAAAATGACCTACGCTGCCTCGCTCGATGCGCTGGAGGAGGGCAAGGCCCATGCCCGCCACACCTTGGTTCGGGCGGATATCGCCGACCCTGATGCGATGAAGCGCGCCTTCGCCGAGTACGCGCCGGACGCGGTGATGCATCTGGCGGCCGAAAGCCATGTCGATCGGTCGATCGACGGCCCTGGCGATTTCATCCGCACCAACGTCCTGGGCAGTTTTGTCCTGCTGGAAGCCGCGCGGAGCTATTGGACCGCGCTGAATGCGGAAGACCGGGCCAAATTCCGCTTTCATCACGTTTCGACCGATGAGGTGTTCGGTGCCCTCGGCCCGAACGATCCCCCATTTACCGAAACGACGGCATACGATCCCAGAAGCCCTTATTCCGCCAGCAAGGCGGCTTCTGACCATCTGGCGCGCGCCTGGATGCATACCTATGGCCTGCCGGTCATCGTCAGCAACACAACGAATAATTACGGCCTGTGGCAGTTTCCGGAAAAACTTATTCCCCTGATCGTCCTGAACGCCCTTCATAACGAAAAATTGCCGGTATATGGCGATGGGTCCAACCAGCGCGACTGGCTGTTCGTGGAAGACCATGCCGAGGCGTTGTTGCAGGTGCTGGAGCGCGGCGTTCCCGGGGAAACCTACGCGATCGGCGCGCAGCAGCCGCGTCGCAATATCGATGTGGTCAAGACGATCTGTGCAATCCTCGATGAAATGGTTCCCGACCGTGCGGGAGCTCGCGAACGACTCATTCATTTCGTTACCGATCGACCTGGACACGATTTCAGATACGAAATAAACCCCTCCTTTGTCCATGCCAGCCTTGGCTGGCGCGCGGCGCATGATTTCGAACACGGCCTCCGACTTACCATTAGCTGGTATCTGGAAAACCGCAGCTGGTGGGAGAGGATACGGGCGGCGCGCTATGCCGGCCAGCGGCTTGGCACGGCGGCCTAGCCACAGCGGGGCAGAAGCGATGCGCTTCTTTTTTGAAAGAAGTAGCTAGAACCGTTAGTAGACTAGTGTGCGGCAGGCCAATTTTTAAGGGTATTGATGAATATGAAGGGGATTGTATTGGCGGGAGGGTCTGGCACCAGGCTGCACCCCATTACATTGGCCTCCAGCAAGCAATTGCTGCCGGTCTACGACAAGCCGATGATCTATTACCCGCTGACCGTGCTGATGCTGGCCGGCATCCGCGACATCATGATCATCTCCACCCCTGCCGACCTGCCCCAGTTTCGCCGGCTGCTTGGCGACGGCAGCTCGCTTGGCCTGGATTTTTCCTATGCCGAACAGCCGCACCCCGAAGGCATCACCCAGGCCTTCCTGATCGCCGATAAATGGCTCGCAGGCGAGCCCTGCGCTTTGGTTCTTGGCGATAACCTGATCTTCGGCGAGCATCTCTCCGCCGCGTTCCGCGCCGCCGCCATCCGGCCGGAGGGTGCGACCGTGTTCGCCTATCAGGTCCGCGACCCTGAACGCTACGGCGTGGTAAAATTCGACGAGGCAGGCAATGTGACGGACATTGTCGAAAAGCCCCAGCACCCCCCCTCCAGCTGGGCAGTGACCGGCCTGTATTTCTACGATGCGCGCGTTACCGAATTTGCCAGGGCGGTGAAACCCTCAGCGCGTGGCGAGCTGGAAATCACCGATCTCAACCGACTCTATCTGGAGGAGGGATCGCTTCACGTGGAAAGGCTTGGCCGCGGCTGCGCCTGGCTCGACGCAGGCACGCCGGACAGCCTCCTCCAGGCAGCCAGCTTCGTTCAGACCATCCAGTCCCGGCAGGGCATGCTGGTCGGCTGCCCCGAGGAAGTCGCTTTCCGGATGGGCTTCATCGATGCCGACCAGCTCCACGCCCATGCGCGCCGGCTCGGCAAGACCGATCTGGGCAGGCTGCTGCGCGATGTGGCCAATGGCGTGCATGCCTGAGCCAGTAGTGTCGTCGATGGTTTTCAGAGGGCGGCGTGCATTGGAGATAACAGTTGAAGATCGAGACACTCGGCATACCGGACGTGAAGCTGATTACCCCGCCGCGATTTGGCGATGAGCGCGGCTACTTCTCAGAGACATATTCGGCACCGCGCCTGGCGGCAGCTGGGCTGACCGACGCCTTCCTACAGGACAACCAAAGCCTGTCCCGCGTACGCAGCACCGTACGCGGCCTGCATTGCCAGATCGCGCCCTTTGTCCAAGGCAAGCTGGTGAGGGTGATCCGCGGATCGATCTGGGACGTAGCTGTGGATGCAAGGCCAGGCTCGCCAACATTCGGGCAGTATGCGGGGGCTGAGCTCTCAGCCGAGAACGGCAGCCAGCTTTGGGTGCCGCCTGGGTTCCTTCACGGGTTTTGCACGCTAGAGCCTGATACCGAGGTGATGTATAAGGTCACTGCTCTGTATGATCGCGCCTCCGAGCGTGGGGTGCTGTGGAACGATCCGACGCTTGCATTGCCCTGGCCGGTCGAACCAACCGAGGTAGTGCTTTCGGAAAAGGACAAGATTTTGCCAGGCTGGGACGCAGCCGCCACCTGGTTCGCCGCATGAGCCCAAAAATTCTGGTTACCGGCGGCACCGGACAGCTCGCCTCCGCACTGGCGCGTTTGCGACCGCGGAGTGTGGTGGTGGCGGGGCGTCCTGGCTTCGATTTCGACCGGCCCGAAACCATACCCGCCACCATTCGGGCGTCGCGCCCCGCCCTGGTGATCAATGCGGCGGCCTGGACGGCGGTGGATGCCGCGGAAGCCGAGCCGGAGGCTGCCGATCGTGCCAATCACACCGGGCCCGCCTTGCTCGCGGCCACCTGCAAGGACCAGTTCATTCCCCTGATCCACGTATCCACAGATTATGTGTTCGATGGGCTAAAGGGTGCCCCCTATGTTGAGACGGACCCTACGTCTCCGACAGGAATTTATGGTGCTACCAAGCTGGCGGGCGAGACCGCGGTGCTGGCGGCACACCCCGATGCGGTGGTATTACGCACCTCTTGGGTTTACGCAGGG
>Ga0209611_10006998_pt1 | contig 18206 bp, 12 predicted proteins | sample S1TSphgellanicum_3_FD_187693 | JGI IMG/M metagenome (GOLD analysis project Ga0209611, IMG submission 187693) | Host-associated microbial communities from peat moss isolated from Minnesota, USA - S1T2_Fc - Sphagnum magellanicum MG (SPAdes) (version 2) | ecosystem: Host-associated > Plants > Peat...
CATGATTTTTGCCAGGGATTAGGGTTTCTTTTTGAAGGCTTGACAACTAGCCTGAACAAATTAGTATTTTTGGCAGTTAGGTTTTGAACAAGTTGTTGAGCTACTGTGAACAGGCAACTGGGATCTGGGTGAGTGCCAAGTTCTTTAAAATTTGAGCCCCTAGTGTTGGCATCTACAGCATTCCAGCTTCCTGCAAACACCACTTGCTCTGCCTCGTTTCAAAGTTGTTTTCAAACTATCTTTATTATATTTTCAAGCATGCATCTCATTTTCACATGTGGGTTGCAAAGCTTTGAAGCTTCCATGGTATTGAGTGTTAGCTTTCAAACTCCACTTCAGCTTCTAGATAATTCTACAACCTTCTGAATTGATTAGTAGATAAGATCAGGTCACCGTTTCTTAGTCTTAGTTAAGCATCATTACGTAAGCATGGTTACGTAAACACCATTTAATTCACTGCCATTACTGATCCTTATTTAGCTACTCTCTTATATACTTCCAATATTTTCAAGTTTTTAAGGGAGGTTTATGCTCCTTGTTCATCACTGATTTTGTACCACAGCTGAATTGTTCCTATGTTCAATTTAATATATTGACTTTAATTTCTACATGGTATTAGAGCGTAAGCTCTTGTTGATTTTAAGCTTTTCATATCAGGTTGAGATGCTATGAGCTTTAGCTTCCAGTGTGAAAGTTAGTAGTACATGATTTGTGAACGTGAACTCCAATTGGAAAACTATTGAAATCTAGCTTCAGTCATTTGAAGTTGGGTGTAGTCATACTAACATGTATCAAAAGCAATCGTAACTATTGTTTAATTTTTTGAATTTTGGATTGTTAAAATAATAAATAGAATTTTTTTTTATAAAATGTTATTGTGAATACATTATGTACATATCATAAAAATTTGGAATCAATCTAATGAGTGAAAAATATGTATGAGGACTTTTAACCTCTTATAATCACTGTTTAAAAGTTACATAAAAGCAATTTAAAAATAGTTTTGACACTAAAAACACGATTTGAACATTTTTTTTAATGACATATTTTTGGATATTTTTAATATACACCTTAACATAATATTATTAAGAAAACTTTAAAGATTTTTAAATTTTTTTAAAGACATATTTTAAAAAATTAAGAATATTTTAAGAATAAAGCAATGGTCTAAGGGGGCACATGTGGCTCCTAATAACGTGGTTGGACCCAGTTTTTTTTTCCCCTTCTTGTGAGTTTAACTTTGTCATTTATTTTATTTTTATTTATTTTTGGTCAAAATGTCAAGCATTTTACCAAAAAAAATTTCATAATCAAACAAACTTGAAGGATCAACCAATCATTTCAATTGGAAAATCAGAGTCAAACATCTTTTGAAAAGGGAAAAAGTTTAGGATTTGGTTGCCCAACTAATTGTTTTTGGCATAATATTAATGAATGGAGTCAGTAATGTTGGATTTAGTTTGTTAACTATGCAACTAGTAGTCACAATTCCTATGCAACTAACAACCACAACTACTACACCAATAGTTATAGTTGAGACATCATTTATACATCCCAGACACACAATCATACTTGAGCTTACTAATCTAAAATACAAGCAACAAAAGGCTATGTCAATGATTATTTCTTCTATGAAATATGAACTCTTATTAATTCTCTCTGGAAAAGATCCTTAGGAACTTGGCAACTTCTTGAAAAGTTATATGAAATGAAAAATTTCACTAAGAAACTTTTTCTTTGCAACAAGCTAAACCAATTTAAAATGGGAGAAAAAACTGGTGTATTTAAGGTTATCTCAAAGAAATTAGGTCCAAACTATCTCAATTAGGTGGAATTGAAGTCACTATTGATAATGATGATCTGATCCAAATTATATTCAATGTTCTTCCCAATAGTTACAACCCATTCATTTAGTCTTTGTCTCCTAAAAAAGACTCTCCAACATTTGATGAGTTGGTAGGATGACTAATTCATGAAAAACATGATTCAACATTATGATTCAATAACAAGCATGGCAAAAGCTCTAAATGACGTTATTTTTCATTCATTAAAAACTTTAAAATATATTTTTTTCACTCATTATATTGATTCCAAATATTTTTACATGTACATAATGTATTCACAATAACATTTTATAAAAATATATTTTATTGTATTTTTCTTTACAATTCAAAGTTCAAAAAATTAAACAATGGTCATGATTGCTAATGGTACATGTTAATATGACTACACCTTTTTTTTGTTTAAAAAAAAAAATTCTTAGAATTTCTTAAATAAATCTTTTGAAAAAACATTTAAAATCTTTAAATTTTTCTTGACACTATTATGTTAAGGTGTATATTAAAAAATATCCAAAATATGTCATAAAAAAATATTTTCAAATTATGCTTTTAATGTCCAAACTATTTTTAAATAGTGGTTACAAGTCTTCAAAAGTGTAAATTACCTATTTTTTATTCATTAGATTGATTTCAAATTTTTATGAAATATACATAATGTAGTCATAATAACATTTTATTAAAAAACATTGTATTTATTATTTTCTTATTTTCTTACAATCAAAAATTCAAAAAATTAAACAATGGTTACAACTTTTAATGTTACATGTTAGTATGATTACACCTTGATGCTTTATTTATTTTGACATTAATTTGAAATTTTTTTTGGATCCACATTTTTCATTTTTTTTGTGTGACAAACGTAGTGTTATTATGGGTGCAATGGCATTATCATGTACCATTAATAATTATAACCACTATTTATTTTATATTTTTTGCTTCAAAAAATTTGAAAATAAAATTTGAATTTGAATTTTTTTTTGCATAATATCATTTGTAATATATCATTACACTAGTGTGCAAAGTATGACATTATTTCAACATCATTTGGACCTTGAAAAGTAAAAACATACCAATGTAACCAATTTTTTTAATTTTTTCAAGTGTTTAAATTTTAGTTTCCAATGACATAATGAACATTTTATACAAAACTTTTTCACACAAAGCTTCAATGTTGGCCACTTTATTTGATCACACTTGAAATAAATGGTTTGGATTCAATTCAAAAAAATTTAAATTTTTAAATAATTAAAATTAGTTTTTTTTTTAACCAACACATAATAACACATTTATACACATTTAAATTTATATGTTCATAGTTATAAAATTCATAAGTCAGATTAATGATTTAATTTGTTCATTTTACATTGGCCAAAGGTAATTATACAAGTTTCAAATGCTTTACTACTAAGAAATTTAATTTAAACAATGTTTTGATCATTTAAGCTTGAAGTGGATGAAGAGATCAATGATTGTTTACTTTTCAACATGATAAGGACATGACCATCTACTTTTCATCTACATCCTCATGTTGGTTGGTTTTTTGAATAAGACAATTTGAAGGTCATGAAAACATCCAAAGGGATTGGCGATGGTTTAAGGTTAAATGAGCAAAATACTTTGAGTTCACTTCATGGAAGGGAAAAGCTCTAGGAATGAGATGAGGTCATCAAGAAGATCTATTAGAACACTAATGCACCACTACTAAAGTACTATTGTTCAACTACGTTATGACTAAAATACAATTATTTATAATTAACTTAATAAAGATAAATATTCATTAGTTATTCATATTTTCATCATATGTGCTTCATTTTGAGTGATTTAAAATGTTATGGGAATGTTAATCGACCCAACCCCGGTGCGTGCAGGTGGAGTGCGACACATCGTTGGAAAGTTATCGAAGAGAACTACAACTTTGCTTTAAACTTCATCCCAATCGAAGGTCTGAACAAAGAGTTTTGATCGTGCAAAGTCCCGAGAGTCCAAACTAGGACAGTTTCGGGACTCCTCCTTGGGAGTCCCGGGACAAAAAACCATTCAGATGTGGGTGACGCGGAGAGGCACAGAGTATACTATATGGGGGAAGGTGATGGCTTCCCCCGAGTCTGAGCCGTGGTAAGTCATGTGAGTCTAGAGTTGCCCGTGGCTTGTCCTAGCACCAAGGGTGCTCTAGAAAGTGATCTAACCAACTCGTTGGTTGGTTTTGATGCAAGTTTAAATAAGTGAATAGCTTGTCACTCTTCCTAGTCCCATCCTGGAACTTCAACACGCCCCTCTACCCTTTTATAATGCTGAAAGCTGGGAGCGTGCCCTGAATCCCCCACAATTCCGCAACTTGAGTATCTTAGCCCCAACTTGGGACTAACTAGGGACTTCGAAGCACGTCAGCAGCCAACAAAGGGCCAATCATTAAGCTAGATTAAGGCCAACCCAACACCATGGAAGTTAGGTTTGTACAATCGGAGGCCTTAGTCACAACATGATGGCCCAGGTGAAATATACTACATTTGGGCCAGGGAAGGTTAAGGATAAGGAATATGACTAATCATATGGGTCAAATGCTAATTAAAGATTCTTTTGTGGAATTGGTTTTTTAGGATCGATGGCACTAAATGAAACGATGCCACATATGTCAAAAGATCATGAGTCATGGGCAGAAGAGATGGAAACCATGTTATGGTTCCTAATGAAATGATTTCCACAACTACACCAATGACAAGAGCTAATATGCGAGTGCCAAAACCACAAGGTGTTGATGAGAGATTGGATCCTCAATGTGGTGAAGTTCAACGCTAAATGCGACTCCCACAATCATTTGTGTTAACAAACACCATTTTCTAATCCCATTGGGGCATAAACTTTAGGTGAAATATCAAGGAAAATGCCTAATTTTATTTTTAAGTCCAAGGCACCCAGAAGTTTGATGGGGCGGCCAAAGTAATGTGTCAAGCACCATTGTTTTCCATTGAGACATTGGTCATTTCAGGTATTCAACCAACAATAGTGTTTTGTTTGGCGACCACATTATGTAAGAATGGTGGAACACCTAAGTTGATGGTTAGGTTGGAGGATATTTTTGTGCCTCTTGTAGTTCCCCATCTAGTTTTTGAAGCCAACCACATGAAGGTGTCCAAGGTTCAACCTAGATCTTGGCATGTGGCTATTGCCAAACTTCATGACCTTCCAACATGGCCAGCCATTGAACGAACCAATGTTATCCCTAGGGCTGTGGTTACGCATAATGAGGAAGGAGTGGTTTAGTTGAAGGGGCATTGACAGACCCCTAGATTCCTTGATGGATTCAACTACAAGTCCAAAGGTGAAAACAATTGATGGAGAAGGAGAAGGTGTTGGGGCGCGTTCTTTGGCTCACAACACTTTCGAGGTAGAAGGGTGTGCTGGAGCTCCGGGATGGGGATTAGGAAGAGTGAAAAGTAAGTCAATTATTCACATGGACCTACACAAACCAAACAGCAAGTTGGTTAATGCATAGTTGGAGCACTTTTGGTGCACGGATGAACCATGGGCAAACACGGACTCACAAGACTCACCATGGCCCCGATTTGAGGGAAGCCACCACCTTCCCCCTTATAATATTCTCTATGTATGGCCACGGGGCTAGCACCCAAATGTCATTTTGTCCCAAGACTCCTAAGTTGGAATCCCAAAATTTCTGAAATTAGGACCTTTACAACTTTGGAAGCCCATAACTTCTTCTTCAGACCTCAAATCGAGATGAGGTCAAAAAAAAAGTTGTAGCCTTCATCAAGATCTTCATAACGGTATGTGATACGCCACCTGTACAAAAATAAATCAGAGTGATTCCCAACTTTTAGTGGTTGGGAGTCAAAGTGGCACTTTAACTCCCGGCCTTTCTTTTGGTTATAATTTATGTTTTAAGTATTCAAATGGATCATGCAAGCCCATTTTAGACATTTATGTTCCAAGAACTTTCCAATGGTTAAAAGAGCTCTTCAATCTAATGAGTTTTGACCTTTGCAATCACCCTCTAAAGGTTTGGGAATCCATTGGGAGTCCAACTCCCAATGTGGGAATTCATTTGGGAATGTGGGGGTTCATTCTCTCACACTCTCCTACACTCCTAGGAGTATGAAATGTGACTCTTGGGCTTCATTCTTGGCCCACACCTTCGCAAGCCCTTGCCTTGGTCATGAGCCCAAGGTTAAGGTTGCACTAAGCATTGACATGCTGATACCGACCCCTTAAGGTGTTGTTGGATGGTGTTCAACCATTAATGTTGGGCAAAGTTGTTATTGATGGTCTTGGATTGACCAATGTTGATCTTGACCCATGCCCATATCACATTTTGACATCCATGGGTGGGTTAGGGAAAGCACGAGGGTTAACCAAGCAGGAGATTGTGATCCAGGTTAATCCCAATAAACCAGCAGACTACATTATTATGTGAATTCAAGTAGTGGTGACGCATGTTACGTCTTATGATGTGTTGGTTGGAGGTGTGGTGTTGTAACCCTAGGGGTTACCATTGATTTTTGGGAGGAAATTGCATATTATCGTCCAGGCTGGCAAACAAGATTTAACCACAAGGCTTCATTGCCAATGAGATTCATTGGGGGGCAATTAGGAAAATCTAACAAATCAACTATGTTGGTTAGATTTTAAGGCCTTCCACATGGACTTGAATTGTTGGAAGGTAATGTCCATGACTAGGATGCACCTCCAAATGGTGAATTGGCGATGTTAGGGCCACATGGGATGGTAATCAATCTAGTTTCTCCATTAGATCCTAGGCCACCATGGGGCACATTAATTGAATTCTAGGCATTGACCAATCATTATATTCATCAGGCTTGGCACACTCTGCCATCATTAAGCCCACAATCACTTATGAACCTTGGTAATGGGCCTCCAGGTTTAAGCCCATTGGATACTAGGGTTATTTAGTGGGATATTCTCAAGGATGGGATATGTTTACTTGAGTTGTTTGGAGGCATTAGTTCTGGATTAGTTATAATTTTACAGTTGGGGATCTTAGTTCAAAAATACCATTGTGTGGAGAAGGATCCATAAGCTAAGTAAGCCTCCATGTGACATGTCATGATGTTGCAACAAAGGTATTCCCATTTGTTACCAACATCGACCATACAAGCTTATCAACATTCCTTACCAAACAACATCACCTTGTTGGGGGCGTTAAATTTAGCAAGGATTGGGCCAATTGATTTGGTCATTTCTGGATGGTTGTGCCAAGGTCTTTCATGAGTGGATACATGTCAAAGACTTTTTGATCCTAAGTCAAGTTTATTCTGGGAATTGATTCATGTTGTGCAACATTTGCAACAGTCACATATGCACGCATGTGCATATTTGTTGAAGAATGTCCCACCATTGGGGGATTTTAGGCTAATTGTTTTAGCTGGATGGCAACAGATTAGGGCTTGGATCAGTGAGCCAATGCAAGTGGATGCTACTTTAGTTGGTTCATGAACTCATCAATTTCAATGGATGTGGATTAACTTAGCACCACCAAAGGTGATCCAATGAACATATGAGCCCATTTCTAGGTCACCCACATACTTGGTGGATGAGATATTGGATCCAAAATGCCATTCATGCACAATATGTCATGATGACCAACCACCTTTGCTGTGGTCAATAAGGTTGGCCTTCCACAAGTAACCCTACCAATATTCTTGAATTTTCCACATTCTCATGCATTTAGGAATGGGGGCCCATGGATGATTTGGGACTCCCATTCATCTAGTATGGAAAAACCTAATGCAAATGAGAGGGAACGAGCCATGGGGTTTCGCACTAACACCACATCTATTTAAGGCATTTTCGAAGGAGCCCATAGGCAGATTTCGGTGCATGTTATGGATCTCAACTGCCTAACATGGATTTTTAATTTAGTCTTGGCAAAACAATTAGGTTTTGGCCAGTTACACCCACCCACTCCACTACATCCTTCACTTGTTGCACCTTTCGCTGCGTCAATTATGGTGGTGCAAACGGGGGGGGGGGTGGGGGGGGATGTTATAACAGGACATGTACATCTTTGGCAATCATGGGATCAGGGATGTTAAGGGACATTTATGGGTGTGGAACAAGAAATTGGTGATGTGGGGGTGCCAAGACATGATGGCACCTTTCCACATTTTGCATAGTATTCACATGTCATGCTTTCAACCTCAAGGTTGGGGATGTTCCATCATCCCAACCCAAGGTATAGGTGACTGCAGAAACATGGGACCCAAGAATTAGCCCAACAGTTACAAGAGGTGAGGTGCATGAAGCATGACAAATAATACGAGATTTCATTAAATGTTTTACTTTCATTTCGAAGGAATTGGGTTAATTAAAGGGACAAGAGGTCCAAATCATATTGGAGGATGATAATTTAATTTTTAGGCAACCTTATAGGCTTAGTGATGACCTTGGTTCAAGTTCAAACAACATAGTTTTTAGATGTTGGTTTGGTGGAACTATTTAGGGGTGAATATGCTTCAACAATAGTGATGCTACCCAAGAAAGACATTTTTGGCAATTGGATTAAATGCTGCATGTGTGGGGATTATTGTTCGGTGAATAAATAGTCCTATTCAAACAAAATTCCATGCCCCTACTAGAGGAGATCTTTGATGCCCTTGGATAAACCAAGGTTTTCAGTACCTTGGATTTGATGTCTACCTACCATAAATTGCCATTGAGGGAAGGTGATAAGGTCAAAACAATTTTTTGGGGAATTAACCCCCATGGGAAGGATTGTTTGTGCCAATGGAAGTTTTTTTTGTTTGGTTTGAAAAATGCCCCTACAAAATTTCAATGGGTCATGGATCAAATGTTGATGAGTTTTAGTTTTGCCAAATGCTACATTGATGATATCATTGTTTTTAGCCTAACCCCAGGAGATCATATGCACCATTTGTGAGAGGTGTTTGGAAGACTTAAGGAACATAACCTTTGATTATTGATCACTGGCTTTTGAAATTCATTATGGAATTAGATCAACTCATAGGAAAGTTGGCCAAGTGGGTAGTTATTCTACAAGAATATGATTTTGATATAATTCACAAACCTAATAAGGTCGAAATGCCGATGGGTTGAATTGGAACCCAAGTTCCAACGAGGAGGATACCATTGGGGTTTGTTAGCATGGTGATGTGGATTTGGAGGCAGTACCAGGATGGCATGCCTCTTTGTACCTTTGTACTTTATTGGAGTGTTATGGGGATCTACCTCAAATTAGTGTAGATGACGAGGATCTCCATGGTGTGGACATGGAGTCGGGGGGCAATGATGCCCTTAATATTTATGATGATGCACCTCTCATTGCATATTTGCAAGTAGGTGAAGTTCCAATTGGATTAACATTGAAAGAAAGGGACCATGTTGTGCATAGGGCCAAACACTTCAAATGGGAAGGTAATTTTTTCCTATGGATGTGAGAAAATGGACAAGTGAAGGTTGTGCTTCACCCATAACAATGTGAGAGTCTTGTGAGGCATGCTCATGAAGAGTTGGGCTATTTTGGGGTTCAACGGACATACAATTTGCTCCAAACATAATATTGTTCACAAGGGATGCAATTACAAGTTCAACAATTTGTTTATAGGTGTATGGTGTGTGACTGAATTTGGGACTTTTTCAATGCACTTACACCTCACCTATAACCCTTACCAATTATGGGGCTTGGGTACCAATGGAGTTTGGATTTTGCTAGCCCACTGAGTTTGACATTTTGACATGATTGATATGTTTTGGTTATGATTGAACATTCCTTCGAACGGTTGGAATTGGTTCCATTGTCGAATCGTAATAGTGAAAAAACAACATGTGCATTTTTGGATAGGGTGCTTAATAGGTTTGGGGCTCTAGTTGAAGTTCTCACTGACCAAGATATAAAATTTTATGGGGAATTTCAAAAGTTGTGAAAAAACATTGATTGATCATCGCACAACTTCATGAAACCATCATGAAGCAAATGGGTTAATTAAGCAGATGGTCTAGACAATGAATTGGGGTTTGCGAAAGTATGGTCTTCACAAGGGCTATATTCGAAATTAGGACTTATAGATACCATGGCTAGTTATGGGGTATAGGGTCAATCAACAAACTTCTCTTTCATCTTTTTCACCATACCTTTTATTATTTGGCCATGACCTTGAGATAATAGCCTCAATTCGATGAGATGTGATGATAATAATCAACATGGATGATCCTAATGTGTGGACGTCACAACCTTAACTTTGGGCTCGTGACCAAAGCAAGGGCTTACAAAGGTGCGAGCCAAGAATGGAATTCGGGAATCACATTTCATGTTCCCAAGAGTGTAGGAGAATGTGAAGGAATGAACCCACACACTCCCAAGTGGGCTTTCACTTTGGGAGTTAGAGTCTCAATGGACTTCCAAATTTTCAAAGGGCAATTGTAGGGGTCAAATCTCATTGGATTCAAGAGTTCTTTATACCATTGGAAATATTTTGGAGCTTAAATGTCTAAAATGTGCTCAGACATCCCATTTGGATACTTAAAACATAAGTTATGGCCAAAAGAAGGGCCAGGAATCAAAGTGCCAACTTGACTCTCGATCACTAAAAGTCGAGAATCGCCTTGATTTACTTGCTTGCATGTGACATGCCACATATCGTTGGAAATATCTTGACAAGATCTACAACTTTTCTTTTGACCTAACTTCAATCAAAGGTTTGCACAAGAAATTATGGGCCTCCAAAGTTGTGGGAGTCTCAATTTCAAGAATTTCGAGACTCCCAACTTGGGAGTCCTGGGACAAAATGATATTTGGGTGCATGCCCCATGGCCAAACACAGAGAATACTATAAGGGGGAAGGCGGTGGTTTCCCCCAAGTCCAAGCCATGTTGAGTCTTGTGAGTCTATGTTTACCTATGGTTCATCTGTGCACCAAAGGTGCTCAAACTACGCATTAACCAACTTGTTGTTTAGTTTGTGTAGGTTTGTGTGAATAATTGACTCATTTGTCACTCATCTTAGTCCTCATTCCGGAGCTCCAACACGCCCCTCTATCCCCAAAATGTTACGAACCAGGGAGCACACCCCAACTCATTATCCTTCTAATGTTTTCACCTTTGGACTCGAAGTTGAATCTATCAAGAAGTTTGGGGGTGCGTCAGTGGATTCAGGCATGTGAGTAATGAACCACCTTATTTCGACATGTCATGCCCATGGCTATGGGAAATTTAACAATTGCCCAACATTGGGATACATTACATTATGCCACCATACATAGAGGTGGTTATTAGCCTTAGATTCGAAGGTTTGAATGAAATGATTATGTTTACCTATAGCAAACATCATCAACTATTTTGGATGTGACTGCAAGACGTGTTATTTTATGTGTGCAAAAGGTTTTACCTTTTGAAATATTGTTGTTGGAAGGCCAAGATGGTTAAATATGGAAGGACCATGTGTGTAAATGTGCACCATGTCATCTTCCCAATGTGGATGGCCAAATGGACCCATCTTTAGCCGTGGTTCTAGCTAACCTATGATGTACGTTGTGTGGGCAAGCTTTAGGAACCGCCACTATGTTCATTTGTGACAAGTGTTATTGAGGTTGGCATATGGGATGTTTCATGCCACTAATGGAAGAAGTGCCAGTTAGGAAATGGTTTTGCCCTTGGCTCACCTAATAGACCTAGGTTCCTAGGGTCACATGATAGAAATAATATAAGGTTTTTTTCCATGGTAATTCACATTTGGCCAGGGATTTGAAGGATTATAACTAGGTGATTAACGATGGGGTTCACATATGCATTCGGCCAAATCGTCCTCCTGCCTTGGAACCAAAATGTTTATTCATTGTGGATTTCCAATAAGTAGTCTATGATGTTATCTGGCTTAGAGGGACCTCAACCCCAAATAGGGGGGCGGTTTGTATGTGGTGTACCATTTAGGGTATTTTTATGTTATGTGTTGTGAATGTGGCGACATAGGAATGCATGATAACTATTAAGTGTGTTAGTTTAACTATTCAATTAGGTCTTAATTAATTAAAAATAAATTGGGTTAGTTAAACTAATTAGTTAATCTCAAATCAGTTCATGTGTGAATGGGGGTTGGGAAATTTGTCATGGGATATAATCCCATCTTGTGTGATCTCAAATCACTTTTGGTGATTTGAAATTCCAAAGCATAGTTTCTACTTTGTAGTTCTTTTTGTTATACAAATGTTTTGGTTTTCTATGTTTTGGGCTCGGATTCTTGCATTGTTGCAAGTGAGTTAGTCTTTTGGTTTGTGTGGCGTACCATTCAGGGTATTTTTATGTTATATGTTGTGAGTGTGGTGATAATGATGGTTATAGGCACCGACATAGGAATTCACAACAAATATTCTTGTAAATATTATTTAAAAGTACATGGATGACTTGTGTAGACTAGTAGTAGTAATGGAAAATTATTATTTTAGTTCAAGGTCAAAAGGTGCAAAAAACAAGGGAGTCAAGTGTGAAAGAAGGTGTTGAACATACACACTTGACGACAAATGACATCACAAAAACTTACAAAAGCACCAACATATCAAGTAATATTAACCAAGATTATGGAATGATTTTACGATTGATCTAGAGTTTTAACCAACAATAATCATAGTAATATAGGTTGATTAATATATATATTTATGTGTGTACTTAATTAATTGGTGTAAAATATTTTGAGAATTCAACACCAAGTAGGTCATGTCCATGATGTGTCCATTGGACATTTTTTTCAAACATAAGTCATACCCAATTAGAAACATATACCAACTTAAGTATCTAGAGTTAAAAGTGATATTTGAATTGGCAAAACTTGTTCAAGATTGATCTTTCATGTGTTTTAAATATAATTCCAAATTCCAATAATAATCTAGATTTCCAATGCAATAATGACTAGTCAATTTAGACAATATTCAAATTTCAATACTTCCTTGTAATTAACATTCAACATTTTATGGAGATTTGATTGATTGTGCAAACCAAGAACATTTCTTGAAAAATTGAACATGTCCCAAGTTTCGCTAATATCACATTGGTTTTTCCACTTGCCTTTTTTGTAATGTCAAAACTAATATAGTAGAAATGCAACTTTAATTTGTATTTCCATGATCTTTGAAGAATAATAATAGTTTCAATAATCATTTTGGGTCATGTTAAGTATTTTTTAAATCATAAAAGTAGAATATGATATAGTTAGATAGTTCTTAAAAAATGAACATTTAAATATTTAAAAATCACATTTCAAAAGGGAAAGTTTGGTGATTACTTGATCTAGCAACTAAATTCATCACAAATTCAACATCAAGGTTTTCACTTTCTCATACTTATGGCTATATTTGTGTGATAAGAAGTGGTAAGTTAGCACAACTCTTGTGCAGGCTGTTGCTTGCACTTGTATTTATGTGTACAACATTAAATTATACAACATAAAAACATGGAACAGTTCCATTTGTGTACATCAAATGCTTGCAAGACAATGTTTTACTTCTTGTCATTCAAGACTACATAATCAAACAAACTCCACAAACAAAAGTTATAGAAATTGATAGTGATCACACTTCAATGTTATCAATATCAAAGTCCATTTGTAGTATATTCTTGTGCACCTTACTAAAAAGTATGCACATAGAGGTATTTAAGGCTCCTCCTCATTGCAATTCCATTAGATGTTGTGGAGAACAACCTAATACATCCAACCAACTTTATTTATGTCTAGTTTGTTAATTATGGTTGTTGGCCACGAGGACTTAAACTTTGTAATGCACTTGCGATGATTCAAAAGGTATACCATAAACAAATAATTAATCATGTGTAGCTTGTTCATCAAATGACTTCTAGAAATTAACTTTTTTTTGGTTAGTAATGTAAATCAATTTTTAGTGTGTTATGTCAATTGTGTTGAAACAAATGTGCTTTGATAGTTGATATGAATCAAGTAATATGATTTATGGGATGTATTACAATTTCATTATATATGTGATAAATAATTGAGTTTACCATGATTATAATGGCATGGCGTCAAACAACATTTGGAATATGTTGGATGAAGATTTAACCTAATGGATGAACGATGAAAAATGATGGTGACAAGTAGAAAGTGCCAAAACTTTCAATTGGTGGTGATCGAGTGAAACATGAGAGTTTAGTCAAGTTTATTTATAGTGTTGTTTTTTTATATTGTATTGTGTTTAGTATTTTTTGTAGATGATTTCCTTTTGTTGTCATGAAGGAGTTCGTGACAATGGGATGTTGGTGCTTCTTTATGTTTTTGTTGGTTTGCATTTCATGAGGTGGAAGGTCTTTGTACCCTTCCTAATTATTAAGGTCACCCAATAATATTCTTGATTTGAAAATTTAAAAAATGAGATAAAAAAAATGAAATACATTTTTGCAATTTTGGTAGTGATGAAATCTTCGTTAAAATAATTTAAAAATCAATCAAATAATAATACAAATAGACTACCAAATCTTGTATGAATTAATTAACTTCATGAAGTAATGCAAACTTAAACATAAACTTTTTCAAGATTATGAAAGAAATACAACTTCAAAATAAAAGTACAAAAAAAAATATATAATAATGAAAACACTAATTAGAAAAAAAACTTAAATAATAATCAATTCAAATTACAAGCAACAAGTTCTACCAAACCATCCCAAACTTGTCTACTAAATGCATAAAAGTCCAAGTCCCCCAAAATGATAATTACATAAAGAATAATAAACTTTAGCTACTATCTAAAACTCCTAAACAATAGTTCATTTCTTATCATTAAAATTTTAGTGCTAAAAGGAAGACATGATTTTGATAACAAAAATTTGATAACTATTTTTGATAATCCTTCTTTCATATAATTGTTGGGAGTTAAAAATTGATAAAAAGTTTATGTAAAAAAAAATCATGAATTTTCTTTAAAACCTTTAACACTAATAACAATCCATTGGACATCACCAAAAGAAGGTTTTTTTTTTATATTTTTATTTTGAAGAAGTATTTTTTTCATAATCTTGAAAAAGTTTATGTTTAAGTTTTGCATTACTTCACAAAGCTAATTAATTCATACAAGAATTTAGTAGTCTATTTGTATTATCATTTGTTTGAATATTTTTTTATTTGAATGAACATTTCCTCACTATGAAAATTCCATAAAAATTAATTCATTTTTTACTCTTATTTTTTTAATTTTCAAATCAAGAATATTATTGGGTGACCTTAATAATTAGGAATGAAACCTTCTCCAAGGTTTCATTGTCTGATTTGAAGCCAAATTATTTATTAATAATAGAGTTATCTGTGAAGTAAGGAAAATACACCACCAGAACCCTGAGTTTAGTCATAAAATGGCGAGATTAAAAAAAAACCTACAAAAAAAACCAATAATATTCAACAAAGGGGAAACTTAGAAAACCATATTTTTTCCTCAGTGCCTCCACTGTTCCTACACATATTTTCATTATTCTGACTTGTATAACTAGTATGATTCCTCTCAAACCATGTGCATTAAATGTTGAGTTTCAACATTTCATATTAAGATATAATAAAATTTCCTTGTTTTATGGATACCACAGAAAGAGAGGTTAGGGAGTGAAAGGAGGCCCAAAGTGTCGCAACCCCACTTTGAGAGAAATGTGAAGTCATCACTCACACTCCCGAAAATGGGACTTGGGAGTCCTCTAAGACTCTCGAAAACTTAGAACTCGATTGTAGGGGCCAAAACACCTTGCATTGAGGTGTTTTTTATACCGTTGGAAAGGCCTTAAAGTGTAGATATCCAAAATGGCCTCGCATGAGCCATTTGGACATTTGCAGCACAAGTTATAGGCAAAAGAAGGGCCAGGAGTTAAACTAACAGTTTGACTCCCGACCATTAAAAGTCAGGAATCGACCCGACCCTGGTGTGTGTAGGTGGAGTGCAATACACCATTGGAAAGCTCTCAAGGAGAGTTACAAGTTTGCTTTAGACCTTGTCCCAATCAGAGGTTGGAGTGAGAAGTTATGAACACCCAAAGTTTCGGGAGTCCAAACCGGGACAATTTTGGGACTCCACTTTGGGAGTCCCGGGAAAAAGTGCCATTCGAATGCAAGTGCGGCGGAGAGATGTAGAGAATACTATATGGGGGAAGGTGATGGCTTCCCTCGAATCCGGGCCGTGCTGAGTCAAGTGAGTCCAAGGTTGCCCGTGGCTTGTCCCAACACCAAAAATGTGCAGAATGAGTTCTAAACAACTTGTTGGTTGGTTTTGGATGCAGGACCGAATAACGAAGTAAGCTTGTCCCTCTTCCTAGTCTAATCCCGGAGCTTTCAACATGCCCCTTTCACCCTTCTTTAGTGCTGGAAGCTGGGAGTGGCACCAAGTTTCGCACTATTTCCGCTCTTTAACATAGTTGGACCCTTTTTGGGTCTAACAAGGAACTTGGGGGTGCGTCACGTGGTATCAGAGCTCCGGTTCAACTTGATTCACTTCTTGGGAAGCTTGGATGTCGCCCAAGAAGAACCGCAATCAAACATAAGACTCCATGTTGGAAGAACTCGGAGAAGACCGTCTAGTCCCGCCAAAATCAATTAGGGAGGAGGAACCAAGAACTCGGGAGGACCAAAATGAGCCCAAAATTGAAGAGGAGCAACGGAGCTCAGTCCTATTCACCCAGGAACAATTAAAAGTCCTCCTCAAAATGAATAGGCCCGACTTTAGTGAGCTGGTTGCGGCCCTCAAAGGAGGAGCATCCAAGGATGCGAAGTTCCAACCAGCCAAACTCGGGAACTTCGATGGTGCCCGTGACCAAAAGGTTGTGGACACTTGGCTTACAAAGATGGAGGATTATTTACATGCCACCAAGGTTGGAGGGCACTCGACCGTGGAACTTGCCCAGTTCTACTTGAAAGGTTATGCCGCCACATGGTGGAGGACAGTGAGACAAGAGGAAAGGAATAACCATGGCTACACTTGGGAGTTCTTCAAGAAACGTGTCGAGATTGAATTTGTCCCAAGGAACTCCGACTACATTTCGAGGTGCAAACTTCGTGACCTTGTGAATGTCACAAATGAAAATTTGAGGCAATATGTGAAGGCTTACTTCGAACTCATACTTGAGATCCAGCACATGCATCACTAGTAGAAATTAGCCAAAATGTAACCACTCCATTTACGACCACATGTGACTTGTAGTCGTTTGCGACTAGATTTGGGAATACTTGCAACTACATGACCAACTTTCAACTATTTTGATCATTTTCTTAACTATGATGCAACTATTAAAAATTTCATCCTATTGGTTGCATCAATTTTACATTTATTTTCATCCATTAATAGATTGATATGTCCCATTAGTTGCAATAGTCACCAAATTAGTTGCATCCTAAAGGTATTCTACAATGACATAGGGGTGTATTTTAATGTATGTACTAAAATATTATATATATAATATGCATACGTATGTATATTGTTCATATAATAAATCTCAAAATTAATATTTGAACTTTGAATTTTTTTATTCAAATCTGAAAATTGATATTTCAATTATGAAAACTGTTATTTAAAATTTTTAAAAAAGAATATTAGAATTTGAAATGTCATATTTGAATCTGAAAATGATTATTTCAATTGTTTAAAATAGTACTTGAATTTGAAAATTTTGATCTGAATATGATATTTTCAATTTAAATTCAAAAACACTTATTTGATCTAAAAATTTATTTTGAGTTCTGAATTAATATTTTCGAATCCAAAAATTAGTATTTCAATTCAGAAAATTATTAATTGATTAAAAAATGAACATTTGATTTTGAATATTTTTATATGAATATGAAAATTTATATTTCAGCTCTGAAAATTTTGCATTTAAATTTTAAATAATCATTTAATTCAAACCTGAAATTTGAATTCCAAATTATTATTTTGTATTTTCAAAATTAAAACTTCAAGTCTGAAAATTAGTACTTGAGTCTAAAAATGGACATTTTAATTTTGAATATTGTTATTTGAATCTAAAAACTAACATTTCAATTCTGAAAATTGTTATTTAAATTCAAAAAAATTATTTGATCTAAAAATTGATATTTGAATTCTAAATTATCATTTTAGTTTTAAAAACTTTATTGAGTCTAAAAATCGATAACTTGATTTTAAATGTTTTTATTTGAACTTGAAATTTGATATTTGAAATTTGAAGTTTTTAATTTTAATTTTAAGAAATTATTTACTTGAAAATTGAAATTTTAATTCCAGATTATTATTTTAGACTCTCAAAATTAATATTTCAATTCAAAAAATTATTAATTGAGTCTTAAAATGGACATTTTAATTTTGAATATTATTATTTGAATCTGAAAATTGACATTTCAATTCTGAAATTTGTTATTTAACTTCA
>Ga0209611_10007001_pt1 | contig 18201 bp, 16 predicted proteins | sample S1TSphgellanicum_3_FD_187693 | JGI IMG/M metagenome (GOLD analysis project Ga0209611, IMG submission 187693) | Host-associated microbial communities from peat moss isolated from Minnesota, USA - S1T2_Fc - Sphagnum magellanicum MG (SPAdes) (version 2) | ecosystem: Host-associated > Plants > Peat...
ATCACACAAATTGGCAAGGTGCCATTGTCCATGCAAGATGGGCAAACAAAGTACTTGAAAGATGTACTTCATGTTCCAACCATAACAAAAAATTTGGTCTCTGTAGGCCATATGGTGGAACAAGGTTTATAGGTGACATTCAACCCAAATGGATGTTTTGTGGAAGACATGAAGAACCAAGGCAAATTGATTGCAAAAGGGGAAAGGAATGGACAAATGTTCACCTTGGATGTAAACATGCCTGAGGTGAATTCCATGTTATTCACACATGGAAAAGGAGTTGGAGACATTGGAATTTGGCACAAGCGAGTTGGCCATGTTAATCTCCAATGTCTTAAGCTCATGGAGGAACAAAAACTTGTTGGAGGTCTTCCCAAATTTGGAGCAGAAGAGGTGATGTCAGAGGTTTGTGAAGCATGCCAATTGGGGAAGCAAGCTAGGCATCCATTCCCAACTCACACAACTCATGTAGGTTCCAAACCTTTGGACATGATCCACTCAGATGTGTGGACCACGAAGACAAGATCCATAGGAGGATGCAAGTACTACGTGAGTTTCATTGATGACCACACAATGAAGGTGTGGGTCTACTTCATGAAACACAAAGGTGAAGTGTTTCAACATTTTTTGAATTTCAAAGCAATGGTGGAGAAGGAAAAGGGTGTGAGCATCAAGTGCCTAAGGTCCAATGGACGGGGAGAGTATTTTTCAAATGAATTCAGTGAGTACTTGAAAGAGCATGGGATTCAAAGGAAATACTCATGTAGTTATTCCCCAAAACAGAATGGAGTTGCTGAAAGGAAAAACAAGCACGTTGCAAAAATAGCACGTGCCATGTTGAATGAGAAGAATTTGCCAAATTACTTTTGGGCTGAAGCGGTAGCAACTATAGTATACATCATGAATCGAACACCCACAACGGTAGTTCATGGCATGACATTTGAAGAAAAATTCACAAGCAAGAAACCCGATGTTTCACACCTTAGAGTGTTTGGTTGCATTGCATACATGCATGTTCTTAAGGAGAAGAGATCAAAACTAGACCCAAAAGCTAAAAAATGTATTTTCATTGGATATTCCTCAAAATAAAAGGGATATAGATGTTTCAATCCTTCCACTCGAAAGTTGCAAGTGGGTAGAAATGTTGTGTTTGATGAGATGGCTAGTTGGTACTCACCATTGAAGATAACAGAAGATGGAGAGGCTAGAAATGGTGGTGTTTCATCAAATATGGAACAAGAATCACAATTAATTAGTGGACCACAAGAGTTTTCAATTAGTGGGTCTAATAGCACTCCATGGAAAGGAAGATTAAAGATCTTCAAACATTGTACATGGTAGTTCTCAAACATCATCTAGAAATTCTCATGTAGATGGTGAATCAAGTGAGTTAGAGAAGAGTGAGGGTGAAGAATCAAGAATCACTTCAGTTACTACTCCTAGAGCTCAGATGGTCAAGAAAGCTTTGAAAACACCTGAGAACAATAGTGGAGTACGAAGATCCACACGAGTCAAGTACCCTGTACAAAGACTCACATATGATGGTTTTGTACCTCATCATTACGCATACATGGTGAGAGTTATACAAGAGGTTGAACCCATTTGTTTTGAACAAGCGTTTGGAAACCCTAAGTGGGACAATGCCATGGATGAAGAGATGGCGGCAAACACATCTTAATTTGGTTTATAGGTTGAAGAAAGCTTTGTACGGCTTGAAGCAAACACCTAAAGCTTGGTCAGATAAGATAGGTGAATATCTTGTCACAAGTGGATTTCAAACATCCAATGCAGATTTTTCACTATATGTGAAAAAGACAGATCATGGGATTGTAGTCATAGTCATCTATGTTGATGACTTGATTATCATAAGAGATAGTGATGTCAACATCTTTGATTTGAAGAAGCTTTTGAAGCAAAAGTTTGAGATGAAAGATTTAGGAGAGTTGCATTATTTCCTCGGCATTGAGGTAATCCAATCTCCTAAAGGGATATGGTTACTACAAAGGCAATATGCCTTGAACAAATTGTCCGAATATGGGATGACGGGTTGTAAACCCATTTCAATTCCATTGGAGCAAAATGTGAAGTTAAGTGTAGATGAAGGAGACCTCGTGGAGGATACCATTATGTACAGACGCATAGTGAGGAGTTTGATTTACATGACCATCACAAGGCCAGATTTGAGTTATGCAGTTGGAGTTGTGAGTCAATTCATGCAAACGCCACGAAAGCCACATTTGGATGCAGTGAGGCACATACTGAGGTACATAAAACATACCTCGTAGTGTGGAATTTTTTATGAAGCCAAGAGCCAATTACAAGTACATGGATACACGGATGCTGATTAGGCTGGCAATGTTTCAGATAGAAGATCAACCAGTGGTTTCATGTTTTCTTTTGGAAGTGGTGCTGTTAGTTGGAGTAATAAGAAACAACCAATCGTTGCACTATCAAGCACGGAAGCAGAATACAAAGGTGTAGCAATTGCTACATGTGAAGTAGTTTGGTTACAAAAACTACTATCAGATTTGGGACAATCAGTGGATGTTCGTGTTGTCATTTATTGTGATAACATTAGTAGCATACTACTTGTTAACAACCCCATCTATCATGCTAAGACAAAGCACATTGAGGTGCACTACCACTTTATAAGAGAAAAAGTTCTAACAAAAGAAATTGACCTCATTCATGTCAGTACCGAAGATCAAGTTGTTGACATTTTCACAAAGGCTTTAGGTATAGACAAGCTAAGGAAGTTTAGAAAAATGCTTGGTGTACTAGAAGTGGATTTGAGCTTGAGGGGGAGTGTTGAAAATTCAAGCTCCACTAATTAGGTTTCATTAGTTACTGGAATAGGAAAGTAACTAGGTTACTTTCACAAGGTTGAATTACTTTCGTTACTTATTTTAGTTTGGTTATTTGTGGTTTGGTCTTTTAGTTAAACACCTTGGTGTTGATGGTTTGGTTTTCTTTTTTTCTTCATTACACAAGTTTGTGTATTTCATGTGACAAGAACCTTGAAGAGTTCTTGATGTTGTGTTTTGTGTTGTGAGCATTATGTTGTAGTTTCCTTTCAATAAATATTTATGTTTGCACTTGAATAGATCTCCTATTTGTTAACACTTCGTTTGTCACAAACAATGGGACCTTACCATCCATTACATCTTCAACCCCAACTAAATAATATTTTTCAAATATTGGTTTGCCATGGTAAGAACCAATCCCTGGAAGTCATGTAATCCTTCTAGTGGCCACTATCCGATTAACATTGGCACCATCCAAAATTGTACTTTGGCGCCCCTATTAAACTATATGTTGAAAAACACAATGGAGACACTAATTTCAAAGTAAAGATCCTTCATCAGTAAGAGATTACAATAATGCACTTTTAAGTAAAGATCCTTCATTAACAAAGAGATTATAGGAATGCAATTTCAAGCAAAGATCCCTCATCAGCAAAAAATTATAGGATTGTGATTTCAAACAAGGTTAGAGCCTGTACCTTCTATGATTTCATGGTTCCCTTGCTCGATCATGTTTCTTGCATTGATGTTGTAGGTATTATGGTTTTTCGAGCAACCGTCCTTCTACCCAAATTAATGTTTTCCTTCCCAACTGTTCCACGAGTGGGCTTAGTGTTGTTGCCAATCATTGGTTCAGCTTCATTCCTAGCCTCTAGCTACCCACTTGATTCCTTTGCACTTGTGGCTATGTACCATCCATAAACATGAGTCCCTTGAGGTTGGTACTTGACCAAAACATGCACATATACTTCAACCCTAATGTGAGCATAGAAATAGATCCAGTGGACAAATGTTTGAAGCATCACTTATGCACACTCGGGATGGCATTAAGTACCTTCCAGTGACAATGCCTTAGGTTTCTCTTAAACCTCAAGTGCTTTAGGTTCCATCCCATTACTCTTTGGATTCCGTCCCCACTTGCAAGGTTAACCTTCTTTGTGCATGTAGGTTCCTCAACAAACTAGGTAAACCCTAAGTATTATTGCATGGGTTGGGATTCTATTGGTGGGCTCTCTATTGCACTTTTGTCCACCACCACCACTCCTTCCAAGATTCTTTCTGCCCTTACCCTTTCACTACATGCAATTCCCCATCACCATTCTCACATGCAAAGGTTTCAACAAATTGCTTCTGTGTAGGAGGTACCTATGAGCCAGGGAGGAGGGGTTCTAACCTTGACAAAAGTCTAGTTATTGTTGACAAATTATTGTCAAACTTTGTCATCCATGATTACATGGATGACATTTTGTCCATCACGTCCACCTATGTCCTTTGAGAGTGGTCATGCAAAGCTTAGATTACCCAACCTTTTCTGTCATCAGCTGTACGGCATTGTTGAAAGTAACATTTGATTGCTCCAATTTTTGTCACCTCCCCATGCCACTTGAAGCTTCCTATCACAACCTCCCCAATCCAAATCAGAAAAGTAACATGGAATTTTTTCATTTGTGAACTATGACTATGAGTTATACATCTAATGCCCAAAACAAATCCTATCACATCAAATATAGTAAATGAAACTTTGTTTAGGTTTGGTGTGTACCTTGTTATTAGAAAAATCAGCCAACTATTGTGCCACCTCGGTGATGGAGGGGGGTTGCTCTTGACTTGCACACTATGTAACAGATCCCATGACATATTTGGACGAACCATGAAGCTTTATATGTACATGGATAGGCCATTGTCAAACCTGAAATAAATTGTCTAATTACTCAAGTTTTGTAATCATGAAAATGGTGGGAACTTAACTCACCAAGTCTTGGAGAACCCCGGCCTTCCCTTTCTTCCCAAAATGGCTAGGCTTTTGAACCTTTGCCCAATAAGCGTTCATTGCCTACTCAAACACAATTCCAAAATAATAAGTTGCCCTATGGAGCTATTAAAACATATCTTGTGCACTAAATTCCCCCATAAACAACACAAGTTTCCCAAAATGGAACCATGCAATCCAAACCATTTAAACCTAGAAAAATATTTGCAATGCATTATTAAAACCACAAAATGTAGTTGGTTTCACCTAAACTATGCATTTAGATCTAGGCATGAATATCACATAATCAAAGTGAAAAAGGGTCAAGTTTTATACCATGGACTTGGCCACTTGCTCTGGAGAATTCCAATACAACTTAAGCTTCTGCCATGCTTCATCTAATACATTAGGGGGTGACCATGAGATGGATCCTTCTCCCATAGTCCTTTTAGGTGTGACCTCTCATATTTCAAGGCACACCGCACAATTTCTTTCAACCCATGAAATGACAATTGATTTCCCATGTACTCAAATTCTTCATCTAACTATGCCTTAAAATCAGCCACATCTTGTGGGTTCTGGTTTTTCACAAGGACAATGGAGACATCCATGTACTTGGTACAAAGCCTCCGAATTGAGTCTTCAAACCGTGGCTTATTAGTGGAACGGCTTGTAACAAAGCCTCCTGAATCAACTTGGATGGATTGGGGTTTTTTACCATCTAATTTTCGGCATTGCATCTCAAGTTCTACTATTTTTTTTGAGACTCGCTGGACCTTGTGTATGTTGCTAGTTTGGACACTAATGGGTGAAGTGATTTGTGCCCCATTGCTTGCACCTAAACTAGGGTTGGATAATGTTGTCACACAAGGGCCAATTTGTACAATTAGAACAAGGTGCCCTCCTTCACATGGCACACTTGGGATGCCATGAAGAGGACCCATGTTCTGGGATGTAGTTGGCATGAATGACCAACCATATTCATTTGAACCAGCAAGCTTGGGAGGTGGGTCAATGGCAAGCAATTTTGTTTGATGACCATAATTTAACTACTATTGTTTTCTGGCCTTTTGTGTCCTTCCCTACACACAGAGTCAACAACACCATCTCTAGCCACACATGATGGGTAAAACAAACATTAATTTGCTCACCAACTATCACTTATGATTTTTGGGATCCGAAGTTGGTTTGGCTTTTGCCAAACTAATTCTAGCTACTAACCAAATTTGTTAATTGCATTTGGTGATAAACATATAATAATCTTCCCAAAAACTTGGGCAAACCATTATACACAATCAACATTTTGAATTTATGTTGCATTTCCGAAAGTAATGGGAAGACTCAAACGTGATGTTGGCTAGCACTCAAGAAACATCGCTAATAAAAAAAGTCAACAGTATCCTCATTCAAGTTGCAACAAGCTTTTGAAGGAAAGCCCCAACAAGCTTCTGAAGGAAAGCCCCAACAAGCTTCTGAAAGGAAGTTACAACAAGCTTCTGAAAGAAATAATGCAACAAGCTTCTAAAGGAAAGCTACAACAAAGCTTCTAAAGGAAAGCCCCAACAAGCTTCTGAAGGAAAGTTGCAACATAAGCTTCAGAAGCTGCAATAAGATTCTGAAGGAAACAATGCAACAAGCTTCTGAAGGAAAGTTGCAACAGAATCTTCAAAAGCTACAACAAGATTTTGAAGGAAACAATGCAACAAGCTTTTGAAGGAAAGCTGCAACAGAAGCTTCAAAAGTTGCAACAAGATTCTGAAGGAAACAATGCAACAAGCTTCTGAAGGAAAGCTACAATAGAAGCTTCAGAAGTTGTAACAAGATTCTGAAGGAAATAATGCAACAAGCTTCTGAAGGAAAGCTACAACAAGCTTCTAAAGGAAAGCCCCAACAAGCTTCTGAAAGAAAGCCCCAACAAGCTTTTGAAGGAAACAATGCAACAAGCTTTTGAAGGAAAGCTGCAACAAGCTTTTGAAGGAAAGCTGCAACAAGCTTTTGAAGGAAAGCTGCAACATGCTTCTGAAGGAAAGCCCCAACATGCTTCTGAAAGAAAGCCCCAACAAGCTTCTAAAAGAAAGCCCCAATAAGTTTCTAAAGGAAATAATGCAACATGCTTCTGAAGGAAGCAATGCAACAAGCTTATGAAGGAAAGTTACAACAAGCTTTTGAAGGAAACAATGCAACAAGATTCTGAAGGAAAGTTGCAACAAAAGCTTCAGAAGCTACAACAAGCTTCTAAAGGAAATCCCCAACGAGCTTCTGAAAGAAGCAATGCAACAAGCGTCTAAAGGAAAGTTACAACAAGCTTCTAAAGGAAAGAACTTTTATTTCATTTTAGCATGTCCTTGTATATGCAAGCATCTCTGCCTTAAAGACATAGAGGCCTATAGGGTAGTGGTTGGGGCCTCCTACACCCTAAACATATCCTTTAAGCACACCACTAGTGACTACTTGGATACAGAACATCCATTAAAGCCACTAGAAAAAAACTTGATGAAGTTCCAGAAAAATCTCCACAACAACAATTAGTTCAAAATAACTGCACAACATATGCACCCTAACAACATTTACCAACTAAGGTTGAGTTTAGCATCACATGCTCATAATGTGACTTGCGTTTCTTTGGTCTAAGAGGCCCTTGGGAATGCATAGATGTGGAGCCTTGGGGTTTGACATCATCTTGCTCAAGTTCTATGCCTTCAATTTCTTCGGATTCTAGCTCCCACTCCCATTCTTCATCTCGTTCCTCCCTTTCACAAATCAGTTGGTCACTCCCTTCCTCCCGTTCGCGGATAGACTCTTCACTACTATCCTGCATTGCAAGCATTTTTGCAATTCGTTGCCTTGTTTTTGTTACAGCTTGCCTCTGTGTTCTTTGTGGGGTGCGCCTAGGAAGATCAACCTTTAATAGTTTCTTTTGTTGACAAGTCCTAAAAGTGACGTTGCAACTATGATATCAACCAAAAACATCAAATTCCGATTGACACCAATATAATCTAAGGAGAAGATGGCAAGTGTGCAACTAATATGAACATTAGGTTGTAACACTAGGAAGGAGATTAGCACTGGGGTGCAAAAGGGATCACTATAAATGCAGAAAACTATTATAGCCTAAAAGCCCAAAAAACTAAGAGAAGCACCAATGATCTTCATGATCAAAGTTGTAAAGTCCAAAAGAGGAAGGCATTTTTATGAGACCAAATTGACTACAAGACAGAAGTGAGTATTATTAAAAGAACCTAAAACAGGAGAAAGGTGATAGTTGTGAACAACCCTAAAAGAACTTTAAACATGAAAGAGGTGATAGAAGTGAGCAATGCTAAAAGGTTTTGGAGGACGTTCCAATTGAAGCACGGAGTTGTATGGCACGTTGAAATGGGAAATTGCATAGGCACGTATTTAGGGTTCTTTACATAGTTCTACACTGTTCTACCACAAGATTTCAATTTCACCTAAGCACAATGCATCCCTCTCATGCACTTTCAAGCATAGTGTTATAGTTTCTCTACATGTATGAATGGAGCTATAATGGCAAGGTAGTGAGCTTACAGTTCTTCGACAACTTACAACAAGCCACACTCTTTCATATGTGCCTACTTCTTTGCAACTTGGCACCTTCTAACCTCCTCGTAGCTAACAATAAATGAGGTCATTTCTATTCCATTTGAGCTTCCTTCCCTACTGGTGACACTATTTTCATCAGTTGCATCCATATCTCTAGTGACATCTAAATCCATTATGCTCCTCCCATTCAACTCCCAGCCCCTCTCAAAATGGATCGTGTCTAATTGACAATAGTTTTCAATGCACTTTCATGCAAGGTGTGTATGAACATGACAATGTACCCTGCGCTTTTTTTGTAATTCTAGGCCCCAACCCTAGCTATCAATCTTGCCCCACCTAGCTTGCTGTAGGGGAGACGAGTGGGCCATAAACTGGTCATTCTACCTACCATGAGAAAAGCAATTGCTTTAATGGATTTCTGAGATTGAACCCTTCGCCAATGTCTAATGTTGGCCCACCTTTGTTTGTGTTGTTTCCATCTTTGAACACAACTCTGCCCAGTTACATAGCTTATAGTCATGGTCATGAACTTTATGCCCATCCTCAATATTTCACATCCTTTGTCCACTCTTGCTACCTTTCAATTGCAAAATAATCTTATGGCGGAATAAAAACAAGAGAAAATTTCCCCCAAAATCACAACTAAAACATTTCAAACTGCACACTACTTTATTCGAGCCCATAAACCTAGGAAACTTGTTCACTAAATTTGCAAAAAGATCTTCCAGTGTTTGGGGTTAATGGTTGGCGATAAGCATATAGTAGGTGGTAGCCACCCCTCTGTAGTGCACAATTAAGATGGGAGTTGCAATGGTCTCAATATACATGAGCATTACAAGTAAGCACAACTATAAATTAAACTTTGCAATTCAATTCACCAGACAAATTCAACAAGAACAAGAACCAATTGCTAAAAAGTCCTTGTCTTATTACAACATTGGTCAATAAATTACACTCGAATTAATATTTTAGAGAATAGTCAAGGCACATCAACTAAGCCTTCCAAGAGTCCACTAGTTCACCTAAAAATTGGCACCTCCCAAAGGCAATGAATCTAGCAAAACATGCTTTGATGGTTTTGATTGGTTGCTGGAATGAACCCCTGTGACCACACGACCAACATCTATATGTATGGAACTATTAAACGTGCAATCAAAAACCAAACTTCTAGCTCCAATTGAAACTCCCTATTGAAGTTCTGCAACAAAGTTGACTGCAGATGGTGCTACATCACATGTACCACAACTTAGGATGGCAGTGAAATAGTTCTCGACTAATCATCCACCCATGTCATCCTCTAAGTGGTCCAAGGCTTCAATTAATGTTCCAAAATGAGGGAAAGCCATATTTCCTGAATCAATATACATGCCTCTGGGTTGTTTCTGCATTAACAAGATCCTACCAGGGATCCCAGCCACTATTAGTCATTCTATAGACCAAGGCAAGAATCTGCATCAGTTCAAGGAGATGCCCCAAGCTTCAAAGTTTTTTATACTCCACTCTTCCAAGAACTTAACTCCAAAATGGGATTGACAGCTAAGCCAACAATGATATAGGCCACAACTGCCAAGTTTTTTAGAAGCCTAAGCACCTGCCAACGTACAACCACATCTGAGTCAATCAATGGGTCTGAATTGCAAATATAAGGATAGTTCCAAAGAGATTCCCAACTTGACTAGCATTGCCAAGGGGCTTTACACACCTAGCCCTCAAGTGTTTCCACAAGGCACATCATTCCATAGTGAGAGTTATGCAACTGCTAAGGTTTTGCCAACTTCCCTTGAGAGACCCACAACATTGCAATATGTGGGAAATAGTTCAAATTGGCACACCCATAGATTGTATATGTATGTAAGTCATTGGTCCTAGAGGGTACCAAAATTATTTAGTAGTTTGACAAGTTGTCCTAATTGATTGAATAGAATTTAGCAATATTCATAACAAGAAGACATAATAAACAACCAAATTAAATTAACCTCTAAAAAATCATTGATTTTTTTGTTATTTGCTAGTGAAAAAACATCAAAAACCAACCCTAGCATGGTTTTGAAAATGTAAGAATGGAATTTTCTTTAAAATTTGGCCTATAAAGAGGCTAAAAATATGAGGAAATACAAGCAAATTTGGACATTTCTTTATTGCATATAAAGTTCCAAAGGGGTTTATAGAACTATAACTAGCTTTTAAAATGCTTAAGGAGTGGGAGTTTATACTAAAAGCAACCCATATTGAGTCCATTTTGCATATTGAGGCCCAAAGCAAGTAATTCTTCTGAGTTTGAATTTACAATAAGGAGTAACACCCATTATGCAATTAGTTGTTTGATCATTATTTTTTGCCCCAAACAAAAAGAAAAATTCAACAAAAAATGGGGATATCAATTTTTAAAAATATTTAAACATCAAGGAATTTTTCTATTGTTTGGAAATAAATCTTTAAAAATTGTATGTAGAAAAAAATTGGAAAAAAACCATGATACCAAACCTTTTCAATCTTAAAATCAACAATAAAGTTGTGGAAAAAACTTGTTTGTCCAACCTCAAGGCTATATACCACATTGCATAGTGTTTTTTTTTCCCAATCTTCTTATGTTGCACCAAAAGTGGCCATTAGCCACAATATGATTTAACCAAGTCTGAATGTTAACGAAATAAGGCCAATTTGAAAGAAAAGAATGATCTAACCAAACCCTCCAAAAGCCGAGGCTCTTTCATAACTTTCTTTTTGGAAATGTGGCCATTTTTTCCATGAACATTCCTAAATTTTTCTTTGACCCTATTTGCATGGGATCTTTTTATAAAACAACATAATATCAAAACTTCTTAACAAAACAAATTCGTTGTGGGCCCATTGGCATCTAAAAGACTTAAAATCCTAACCTTCAAATCTATTTCTATTTTTTTCCTCTTTGTGGGCTTGAGTTTTTTGGAATCCAACATAATTAATGCTTGTGATTGCTACATATCAAATAAACAAATTCAATCATACTAGCGTATGTATGGTATTGGAATTTTTTGGAACTTTGATATTAGTTTAAATCCTAGTATTAGTGCATATCCAATACTGTAACCTAGGGTCAATTTCCACATTGACAAAATGAATAATTATTATTTTTGAAAGAAAGAATTCATTGTTGCAAATTCAAATTTATTCTTATTTCATGATCTATTACGATATTGTCATATGATGAGTGAAATTATATAGATTCTAGTTGGAGATAATTATGATGGTTTTCAGCAATTCAATTTCATATTTTCACAAAAAATCATTTGAGTATTTGAAGGATTATTTATTGACAAAATTGGCCGTAGGGTAAGGTAGTAATAGCCAACTATGTCCATATCAACCAAGCATGTGAACCCTAGGATAAAGGCCAATCAATTTTTATCACAAGTTCTCATGGAGACCCCCATAGGGTGACAACACACTAAAATTAGCCTAAATAGACATCATAGTTAGTTGCTCATCTATTTTTTTAATGATTATATATATATTCTGAAATATCAAGAAAAGGTTCACCTATTTAAAGCTAAACATACTTAGCTCTTCAAGAATGTAAAAAACATTTCAAATTTGTGGGTACTCAATATGCAATGAGCTTTTGAATCTCAACAATGACTTGCATCATATTTATAAAAATTTAAGAATACATATGAACTTTTATTTGACAATATATTATTATGTATTTGAAACCTTGAGATATTGCATGCATTGATATAAATAAATAATAGAAAAACGACATAATGAGTGAAACATAAGTTAAGTTAAATATATTATGAAACTTTTTGCGTTTCAAAAAACACAGAAATTTTAAATGTTTTATTGAGCATCAAATATGAAAATTCTCTCTTGGCTATTATTTTATACAAAACTCAATGATGTTTAAAGTCATGAGTTAGGAAAGACGAATGTTAATCTAAAGAACAAACATGTATGTTCATATTCTAAAAGTCCATTGGATATGGACTTTTTAAAATGGATTATCAACTTCCTTCAATTAGGTTATGTGTGATAGTTAAAAACCTTATTGTGTTTCCATGGTTCATATTTATAAATCAAACTTATCTGTGTACATTATGTACGGTGGAATGGTGTCACCCCCGCCCATTATGTTGGATAAGGAGTTAAGCAATCCTATTAGGGTGCCATTGATGACACCTCACCAAACATAATGGGCAGGGGTGAGACAACTTCAATACATTAAGGTCCAAGGTACAATGGCAAACTCAACATTGATTTTGAAAATCCATGTTTAACAAAGATTTTGGTCACTGTTATGAGTGTATGATCGTCATTAAAAGATCATGCCTTATAACGTCATCAAGAAAATGACATAATTTCCCACCCTGGCCCTTTATGTAAAGCTTGAGCTTATCCAAATTATTGTTTGAAAGCAAGCTAAACATAAACCATGGTACTTACCATGGTTAGAAGTAAGACCAAATTGCTTCATACAAAGCCAAATTGCGGACCCCATGCTTGTTGTAGATAACTAGTTTAGTCTAATTCCCATGAGCACAACAAGGCTATAGCTATATCATGCTTAGGTTATAACTTTTTCTAGCATATTTCAATGGAGGCAATATTGTAGTTTTTGAAAAGAGTGAAAGTTGCAAGAGATTTACATTTTTTTAAAGACATGTTTTTCCAAAGGAAAGGAAGAAATCTAATAGAATATTTGGGAATATTTCATTTGTTGACATAGAATCCTCAGATTTTGTTAATTATTCAAATGTATTCATACAAAAGAACTTCACACATAACCAAATTGGCCACATGAAATGAATTTTATGCATTCATTGGTAGCATTGGAAAAAAGGAACAATTTGTGGCAATTTGAAGTAGGCTACCAAGAAGCTATGACAAGGTAGGCCAAGGTGTAAGACATGGTACCCTAAGGGGCAAGCCATCATGATAAAATGACTATGGGTGGGAACTATATGGACAAAATGGACCTTAGGTTGCCTAGCACCTAAGATAGAATGGACCTTAACATGCAAGTGGATAAAAAACAAGCATGGATTTTTCTACTTCTAACAAGCCCAAACCAATGTTCCATAATCCCAAACAAAAGATATTTATAGAAATTTAGAAGTCCATGAAAGTGAGGTGTGAGGGGCATGAAAAATTTGGAATAAGCTTTAGGGTTGAAACTAAAATATTATATGTTTGGGACCCCATGACATCAACAAGTATTTGCTCATGCTTGGGGTAAAGACTAGAATATTTTGTGTTGAAGACTTCAAGACATGGAATAATAGCTTGGGCTTGTGGTATTAAACTTGGAATATTCCATGTTTCGAAACTTCATGTAGTCTAGGACCTAGGCATTATATGGTTAGTTCTTTCCAAGGCACTAAATGACCTTAGGCTAATGTGTCCCACACTTCAAGCCACCTTGTCCAAGCCTCGTGGTAGCCTCAAGACAAATTGTCCAATATTGTTTTTTTTTCAATGCTACCAATGAATGTAAAAAATTCATTCCTTCCTTACCCTTAATTTATTATTTTATTTTTTTGTCTTTGGGGTGAGGGGTGGGGGAAGCGAGTTAGAGGGTGGGAAGGTTGATAACCTAAGTAGGTAGAGAAGTGGCTTAGGTAGGTGGATAGGTGACCTATGTAGGTATGTACACTATGTAGGTTGGTGGGTAAAGAGAAACCCCCCAGCCCCAAAACCCAATTTGCCCTACCCTAATTCCCAAAGGAGACATAAAATCAATGTTTGGGTAATGAACCTGAACAAATCTTATGCATAATTTGTGGGCAACATTGAAAGAAAATTAATTTTGAGCAATATAACCCTAGGGTACTTGAGGGCGAGCACAAATGCCTTTGCCTATGATGTGGTGGCCCAAGGCCTAGGTCACCATAACAATTTGACCATGGGCCATTTGGTTTTTCGACCGAAATTGGCCACATGTTACATAAGGCCTAGGTCAAAATGTACCCTAGATTGTTCGAGGTCCTATGATGTAAAATATTTTAATTCTTACCCTAGGCCCAAGCTAATAATCCATGTTTTGAGGTCCCAAGACATATAATGTTCTAATATTTTACCTCAAGCACATGTCGATATTCTACTTCCTAACATCCATGAAAGATAAAATATTTTATTTCCGACCCTAACCCAACCCTATACCCCATGTCTTGTGTCCAACACATAGAATAATTTAATTTTTTACCCCAACCCAAGCTAATACCCCATGTCTTGTGTCCAGCACATAGAATAATTTGATTTCTACCTCTAGCCCAAGCCAAAAAATTTATTGCCTTTCCCTACCCACTTCCATGGCCTTTTGGGAGCTTGTAAGTGTTTTAGGTTCCACCCCAAGCCTAGGTCAAAATTTGGGTGCCATCCCACCCCCACCCCATGGTCTTTTTTTAATTCCCTAAACAAGCATTTTTTTAAAACCCATTTGTAAGGGTTCTGGTAATTGAATGGAGGTTCAAATTAAAACTTCCATTCAACAATCTAGAATCGCTTTTTCCAATGGAAGCAATTCTACAACATTACTCTAGATGTCCATGCACAACTGTCACCTCCACTTGGTCCAAGATGGAGCAAAGATTTTATCCCCAAATATTGCATTGATACATACTTTCTTTTAATGGGTTGAGCTAAACAACCCAATGCAAATCTATGAGTAGGTGTAACACACATTAAAGGGGCCCCAATTTTTTGGGGCATTTGGGGTCTAGGGTATGGATTTTCCATTTACATCTTGTTCCCAATACGTCCCCACATTGTTCCCACCTAAATCATAGTGAGTCCCCTTCAAGGCTCCCTTACATTCCTCATGCACCTTGGCTATAGGTTCTTTGACTTGATGTCGTTAAACCCAGTTTTATACATTGGGGCAAGTACATTCATGCTCAATTAGAGCAATGTAACATTTGTACTACCTTGATAATGCATTTCCAAATACACAAGACAAGGTCTAGGTGTAAAAGTAGGGATGGTTGGGTCTAGGGTTATTTTCAAAAATTTCTCAATGTAGCCTAAGTGGCGATCATCCACAAGAAGATGTATAGAAAATGGCAATCATCTATCTGAAGATTAAGCTAAATTTGGCTATAAACTAGGTTTGAAGAATAATTCATGTATGAACTTTTTATATTCATGGCTAGGCACTGAAAAAACAACATACAAATATCAAAATTTTCAATATATTTTTTCAACTTCAAGTGATGGAAGCCATACAAAATCACTCCATTTTCACATCTTTTGTTTTCTATTTCTTTTCTAGGAGACATTTTGCTAATAGAAATAAGGCTGGTTGCTTGGTTCTGGCCCATCATGAACATTTTGAACCCAATATTGGACAAGGATTCAATATACCCAGGTTCAAATGTAGTGAGTTGTGTGAATATCCCAAAACATCTCAAATGATGTTCAATATGTGATCCTGAAAAATGATGCTTCAATATGTGATCCTACAAAAATACTTTTCAAGTCAAAGGTTTATCTACCTTTTTGTAGCCCCACTGATAAAATTGTAATTGAGATTATAGTTGGGTGGGGGATTACTAATAGTAAACCACCTAAATCAATCTTATGATTGACCAATTAAAAACATTGAGACCTATCAGAGCATATTTATTACATTATTTTCTTTGTGTACATCAATAAATTGGTAATAATTAAAATGCATTATTAAAATAAGATTCCATTTAAATATGGAATAAATATGGATGGTCTCACATGTATTTTTCAACAAAGTCTCAAAACATTAAATTTTTTGGGGAAAATAGAAAAACATGTGTAAGTCTAGTGAATTCTATTCAGAGGCTTGATAAAATCCGACAAAACTACAACAAAATAAATTTCTTTTAACTTTTGTGGGTGCATTTTTGCACTAGTTTTCCAGGAAAAAAAAGTTGGTGTGATTCTTGTCAATTAATGCATGGCTTAGCTCAAAGTAAAAATGAGCTTCATTCATAAACCCATCAAATTGCTCCTTTAAAAGCATTGCAAATATTCATGGATGAAGGGCATCTACCGATCCACAATAACAATTATTTATTATTTATTTAGCGGAGGCATATTTCTTAGTAGGTTGTAGCCAATCATAAAGGAAGGTTTTTAACAAATCTCTACTATATATGGTGGTGTTGCCTTCTAATAATGTTATCTAAACTTGACATTACTCGACTACACTGGGATGTGTCATTCATGCTTCATTGATAAATACTAGCTAGTGTCATTCATGCTCCATCCATAATACTAGCTCCAAATATATGTGGTGTGGAACCATGGATGGGTTAAGGGGAGTCAATTGACGAATAATAACTGTTTTTTTTATTGCCTACAAGCTGCTTCCTAGAATAGGCAAGGCGTGGACCATGTGCAAAGGAGAAGTGTTCAATTCTAACATGTCAACAAGGATAGACATGTGCACCTTTAGAGGAGGGGACATTTGATGCATAGAAAATGGAACCATTTGTGGTAGGTGTTCTTGTTGGGATTTTGTGAAATAGCCAAAGTGATGACCATCTAGAAAATAATGTAGTCAGATTTGGTTATATCATAGATATGAAGATAAGAAAAAATATAATTTATATATTATTGAACTTAATATAAAAGTCTCGCAATTTAATTTTTTTTCATTTTAAAAATTTGACAAATTTGAGTGACTTTTCCATGAAAAATCCTTTGCATATCTCCGAATCAAATTAATATGTTCAAAAGTTGGCAGAAATGTTGGGTGACTGTAGGAAGACTATGTAAACATAAGAAGTCGTTTATTGTGTAGACCTAGGAACATGCACAAACCATGGTAGGCAATGATTAGCTTGCCATGTATTCATCCGCAATGAGTACAAATAATAAAAATTAGTGTCAGTGGGTGACACCAAAGGGATCTAGACCTAATGACCTAGGTATAATTATGCCAACTAACCAAAATAATACCACACATGGGAAGCCAATAAATATTAGCATCGGGCGGTGTCACAACATGGGGAGTAGGCTCCCTTTTCCCATCAATTAGTTTTTTTTTCTTCCAAATAAGCACCCCATGTTTATAAGTGGGGTAACAGCCTAATGCAAATGGTTAGAAATAAATATTACTCCTACACAACTTGGTTTTTGTGAATGAACATGCTAGTTTTCCAAAAAATAAAGTAAAAAACCACTCCTACTTAATAAGAAGGGTCTACATGTTGGTAAGGTGCCCAATTTTTTATTTCTTTTAGAGTTGGGGTTGGGGAAAATGATATTTTCATTTTCCCCTTATTCCCAATGTGTTCCCACCACATTGCCTATAATTTAGCAATGGGTTCCCACTAGGCCTCCCAATATGCTCCCGAGTTTCCAACATGTTCCCAATGATACCTATCCCCCCTTTGCCAACATAGAGCCCAACCCATTTGGCCTTAATCCCAAAACCCCAACTATGAAACTAGGATGGGAATTGTGCATTTTTCAACACCCTTGCTTGGATTTGATTCTTCTAGCTAATCAAGAACCAAGCTCAATTCTAGTTTCATAGATGTAAAATTGTACATAGGGGGGTTGATTCCTTCATTATGGAGGACCCCCAGATTTGGTTCCAACCTGGTGAACCAGGGTAAGGGCTAGTGTTGGACAATATTTAAAGAGAATAACAAATACCTGTGACCGAACAACATGTCGCCGGACAAGGACTTCATGCATGTACTATTGGTGTGAACATGAAAATCCTGATCTGGATAATGTGGCCGAGAATCTTGATTAGTGGCGGCAGATTTTCTCTTGAGGAGAGTGAGAGGGAAATCAGAAGTGCATGGGATGCATGGTAGTGGAAGGACAGGAAGATGACGGCGCGTTTTATGAGAAGCTGCGACGCCTCATTGATGAGGATGGAGGGAACGGCTAATGGTGATG
>Ga0209611_10007002_pt1 | contig 18198 bp, 14 predicted proteins | sample S1TSphgellanicum_3_FD_187693 | JGI IMG/M metagenome (GOLD analysis project Ga0209611, IMG submission 187693) | Host-associated microbial communities from peat moss isolated from Minnesota, USA - S1T2_Fc - Sphagnum magellanicum MG (SPAdes) (version 2) | ecosystem: Host-associated > Plants > Peat...
GAAGATTCCCATACTCGTGTGTTCTCCATGGGTCAGGAATGCCCTCAGGCTACTCCCCTTGTGCAACGCTCCCTCAGGAGAACCCACTTGTATGGGAACCTCCCCTACAACAAAATGAGCCAAATTGGTTCAACTTTGATGTGTTTTTTGGTTTATCCCATGCAACATAGGTCTATTGACATGGGTAGGTACTTCATACTTCCCAATGCCCATGGAAAAGGGAAATTTTTAACACCTTTTTACTGATTTCCTTACTGATTTGTAAACATTAATTTGCAATAGATTAACATGTATGTATATTATTCTAGAGGAACAAAATTCTGTTAAAATCTGCTGACCTGTGATTCTACTAAAATCAATGTGTATTTCTTCCAATCTGTATTTGTTTCAGATATGTACCACGGTAAGTTACTACACATGAATAGAATCAAATCAAAACAGAACTTCATTTCCATTGAATTCATGAGACAAAATCAAACTGAAGCACTCCAAGTTTGGAGAAAGAATTAAATAATGTTTGTAATGTCCAAAACTCTGCTAGAAAATCCTGTATACAAATATAATATTCAAAAACTTAAAATACTAGCCAATATAGCCAGTAGATATACTACCCAAACCAGTACATGCAAATCAATGTCAACTAACTATTATCTGTACAGTGCAATTTTGCCAAAGACAAAAACACTAGAAATTATAACCAATCAATTTTGGCAAATCTAGTTTTGTTACCTCTTCTACATCAGTAGAAGAAACCCTTACCTATTTGAAAGTCCATCATAAACCAGAAAGTTTATTTCTTGATAATTGTGGTGAAAAATTAGGGTTTGAGTGGGGATCAGGCTTAATAACTGACCTACACAGATAGGGTTTTGCCAAAATATCCAAGAGCCCAATACCTACTACCATCAAGGTGCCCCAACACTTTTAAAGAAATGTAGATTTGAAGGAACAATTTGGAAATACTAGTTGAATGATTATCATCTTTTGCTTGCCTATGCTCACATAATTTCATATTGGCATTTGTCTCCGGTCCCCAATACTTAATGTTTGAGAACCCTTTTTGAGATACAACTGAAACTTTGCACATGAAGTAGCAAGAAAAGGTACATGTGGGTGTTCCTAATCCATTGTGATTGCAGTGAGTTCTGTACATAATCCCAACTAAAGAAGTGTCATAAAAGCATAGATCAGTTTTGGAACTCTGAACGACTGAAAAATTCCAAACATTCACTCACACATTCAAGGAACCTCTCTATAAACCAAAATTGATTCATGTAACTTAGACTTAAACATGAGATATCAATTCAAACACACATCATAAGAAACCGTAGAAGTTGGATGTTGTTTTAGAGATTATAATGGAGTTTTTTTTTGTAGTGGGCTGATGCCTTGAAGTTATGCACAAAACATTTGTTCTTATAGAAACCATTATAGGTTTCATTAAGCCAAATTGAGCCAAATTGGATGTCTAACTAGGTAGGTAGAGTATATCTCTGCTCATAGGCACCTTCATGTATTAAGAAGGTGATTCTTGAGAGTGTGACAATTTGGCTTGCCTTCCACTTAGAACTCTTCCCTTGTCTCTCACCATTCCTTCTACATTAACAAACATCCCATTGAGATCTCATCTAAGTCGATTTCAGAAGATAGATATTAGAATCTCATACAATCAAGAACTTAGATAAAAACTGATGTAAGAATTCCGATATGACAACCAGTAACTTACCATCATATCAATGTTTGCTGGTGATTCATGATACAACACGAATGTAATGCTCAACAAAATTGAACTAATTCAATATACATGTGGTGTTAGAAATGTTTAGTTTAAATTTGAAATGAAAATATTTTATATCATTTATGAATTTAGATGATTACCCAACAATCTCAACATAAAAAATGCAAACACTTGCCCCCCAAAAAAGGTTTTCATTGAAATGATGATTTAAAATCTATTTTGATGAATCTTTTGGAAATTTATTCAAATGCATTTGTAAGATACATTGTTAAATTATTTAATTCATCATGTAATATCAATGTTATTAGAAGTCAAGTGCATAATCATATTCAATACAAATATGATTTTTTATTTTATATTTTTTTGCAAATAAAAAATTGCAAATCCAATGATCAATAACATCCCAATTCATAGAAAATTTTCAATAGTTGAAGAAAATGTTTCAATGATTAAAAAAGTATCAATATAGTTGAAAATATTGCAATAATTGAAAATGTTCAAATAGTCAAAAAATCACTTAATTGCAAATCACAAAATATATCACAATAATAATAATATTATATATATACTTTCCATTGGACACCTTGTGATGACATTATTTTGAACACAATACAAATCCATTCCTACTTGACTTGTTATGTAACAACTATATTTTATTGGAAACATTTTCACAAATTGAAAAGGTAAAAAATAAAAATTTATTTCTCATATAAAGTATTCACATAGTAAAAACCCACAAGTTTGCATTTCAAAAAATATATATTAGATGGCTACATAATGAATACAAATTTTGAAATATCAAACAAATTAATGATATTAAACATCATATTAAATTAAAGGAAGACATATATCACAACATGGTAGTACATATAATGGACAAATTCAAAATGTTCCAATAACATCATGTTTTTGTTGTAAAATTTTATGTTTCTTAAGGTTGTTACAAATAAATTAATAAAAAAAATCTACACATTAATAATTTTGAAATGATAAATGATAAGATTAAAAAGTATGTTTAAGTTGTTTCAATAACATCCAAAAAGGGAAAAGACCATATATCAAGTTTTAATATCAAGAAATAAAATTACATAATATGTATCAAATTAACACATTTAGAAGGAAAAAAATCATATTTTTCAAAACTATTTTTTGGTCAAATGTATAAACTTCATGGTTATGGTCAATATAAAATGAAAGGAAATCTTATTAATGTCTCAACAAATATTAATCAAACACAATTATTGTTACTACATTTGAAGTAACAATAGGTGTATTTTAAAAATGGTGACTTCAATACAAATCACTTTACATGTCTAAAGATGTTCATCCTAATATAATCATGCTGACATTAAAAAATTTAATTAAAAACCCCATCATATACAAATGTAGTTGTTATTATACACCCTCAATGGATCAGTTGGTATGTTATGCATACAACCTTGAAAAATAAATGGTGAATATATATCATCATTTGAAATTTTTGATTAAAAAATGAAAAACATGTAGATTGTGCACCAACAAACTCCATGATAGATAAGTTTTTAAATGTTTCCAAAATTAATGATTATGAAAATGTTGTATATTTAATTGCTTCAAGTCAAAACTTTCATCATTTAAGTTTGTTTTAAAATCAAAATTCAAAAAAATTTAAATTTTAAAAATATATCATGGCCATCCACGAGACCTAATTATTTCTAAAAACTTTTCATATCAACAAGTAAATAGTGGGAATTATTTCACAAATCCAAAGATTTTTCAATTAATATTGTTAAATGTTTTTTAATCATTAAATTTTTATCCAAAAAGTTATATGCTTTGGATGCGTATGTATATGATGCAAAGGAAAAATAAATGATAGATCATTAAAGGCCTTTGAAATACAAGATAAACCAAATTTACATAAGATTTTCAAATCATATTTAAAGTATCACAATTTAAAAGGCTAACATTTCACTAGATTATTTAGAAGATTTATGAAAAAAAATTTACCATGATAAAGCAACTTGACCTTCCAACATTTTTTATAACTTTTACATTTGTAAAGAGATTAGGTGAACCCATCATAAAAGCCTTATACACCTTTCATGTTAAAAAACTAAACCTTTCAAACAAAATGAAACACCTTGAATATGTTCATATTAAAAATTTAATCCACAAAAATTCTATAACATGTTCAAAATATTATGATCATGAAACATCTTGTTTTCACACATTATTTAACAAAGCCCTTTTTTTTGGGACAAATGTACAATTTGTTTTTGTCATAGATTTTGAAATCGTGGTAATGAACATGACCTTCTATGGATTAAACATGCGCCCATACAAATGAAAAAAATTAAAGAACTTGTGGTTTACATTTCATATGATGTTTCATTTATCAATTACATTACAAAATGCACAACATTGACACACTTGAACATGTAAAAAAAAAATCATGTTGTTTGTAAATTTCATTATCCATTACCTCCCATGAGTATAACAAAAATATTACCCCCACTCAAATCAAAAGTTCAAACCTACTTTATAAGAGAACATATTTGTAAAGTCAAGAAACAATTTTTTTCAATCTTAAAATATTTTTAAACAAATGAAAACATTATATTCTTTAAGTTTTTTAAACCTTTACATCTTGGTGAAAATACATGCATATTAAACCTTAGGACCAAATTGATGATGCCACACATTTTCTTAACAATAACACCATCAAATATTATAATTAAGGTATTTGGCACATGTGTTGTTCCTTTATGGTTTGCAAATACAAATATGCAATTTATTTTAGATCCATATACAATTACATCATGTTGCACATAATACATGACTAAAATCAATAAATATATAAAACTAAAATTTCTTTTTATAATGCAATTTTTTTAAAAAAAAGCAAAATTGATGCCAACATTAAGATCCAAAAATGCAATAAAATTAATTTTCAATTTTCAACAAATTTTTGTCCAACTAGCTACTTATTTAGTTCTTTCAAATTTTTTATATCATTCATCACAAACATTAAAATTTATTAGTATTTTTCTATATAGGGATGTGTTTTTGTATTGAAACCACAATCTTTACTAAATCAATTAGAACTTTATTCTACTAACACAACGTATTTATCAATTATAAAAATGTTTAAATTGATAAATCTTATGAATCTTTATCATTAGTTGAATTTTTTAAAAATTAGAACATAAAAAATAATAAATTATCAAAACGCTACAAATTAAAAATCACCCAGTTTGTGAATTGTAAGAATTATGAAGATAAATAAAAACTAGTCAAGAAAAAAACTTATCTTGTATTCACCATTTATAAATTCAAAAGACTCATTAATTAGGCACATATGTTATGTGGCATGATGCATATTGTCAAATAGAAAAAAAAATCTAAAATTAAATTCAAATTCAATTATAAGATTCAACACATACATACAAATGAAGAGGATGATGTTATTAATTTAAAATCAAAATCCTCTCATCCACTGAACATATGGAATGATGATATTGATGATGACATTGGTGACATGTGTCCTTTAACCCCAATTACAAACACATTACATATTAAAAATATGATTTGACAAACGATTTCATCATTCAATCACATAATACATTAAATTAAAACAAAAAATTAAACAAATTTCATACATGCATGCAAAATTTAGAAGACATTCAACATCTTAATGCATTAACTATACCACATTTATTTTATACAAATATCCTAGTGCAAGAACATAATAAAATTATATTTAACAAAATAATTGGCCCAACATTCAACTTTAAGACTACATACATTCACCACCATTCATGCCTAACATCATATAGACTTCTAGATGACCTAAACAAAATTGCAAGTTTACATATTACAATTTGTATCAAACAGAATATGTCAAATGAATTATGTGTTAGAACTTATGCAACATCCAATGATCTCGTTAATGGAGTTGATAGGATATTCAAAACATCAACATCATATTGCAACCACAATTTACAAGTATCACACATTCTATGCATTTTGGAAACAAAAACACAATTGTCAAATCACAAAACAAAGTTGAAACTATCAAGGCTCCCCAAAATAAAAGCTTTTATGGAAAGATTGGAGTGCCTCACCCTTTGGCCCACCTATGTACATGAGAAGGGGAGGACTTTGGGCAAAACATATGGGATTAAAGCAAGTGCTACTGGAACCACCCTTGGGGAACACATTGGGAACCTAGGGAACATATTGAGAACCTGATGGGAACCGATTGGGAACTTGATGGGAACAAAGACAATTGAAAAAAAATCCCTCCTTACCTTATTTATTGAATCTTGTGGATGAACACCAACTGAGTTGAACTTGGGTTTCATATTGTGTAAAAGATATGTCCTGTAAGAAGCATGAAGGTAAGAAAATAGGGACCCTGCTAGGCTGAGGTATTAGCCCAGGTCGACTGTGGCTATAAACAGTTCTAGATATCAAAACTTCACAGCCAATGAGAAGGTTCAACATGCATTCAAGCGGACCAAGTTTTTTCTTTTTGGTTTTGTGCCAAGGGTGAGGGATTTGTATTGTTCTCAATGTGTTTTGATTGTGTTTCCATAAAGTTTGCCAAGATGTTGTTGTCACTAATTGATACACAAGCATATCATTACAAATATATAATCCTTGATCCCAAAAATTTGTCTAACAAAGTTTCGAATCATAAAATATTTGAAAAAACTCAATGTTTTATTCCATCTTGCCTATTAAATTATATCTTCATTGTTGTCACATAGCAACATGATACATGTTTGTGTGGACTTTTTGTTATTGCTTATGCAATTAACATAACATTTAACGCTCAATTAAAAACCTCGCAATATATTACCACAGAAACAAAAATCCACACTAAAAATTGTTTGCTGAATAATTGTTTTGTACCATATCCAAAACAATGAAACCATATTAATTAGTTACAAAAAATTTCATGCGGATAGAATTTAAACCAACACATGTATAATGTATTCAAATGAACCCATATTAGATAATTGTTAATATTGATACAAGAGGGATTACTCTCATAAAAGACCCCAAAAAGTAAAATCATCCTTAACTAGATTAGTTTGACAATAGTCAATTAATGCACCTCTTAAACCTTAAATTATAACATGTTATAAATGCCGATTGCATAAATTCTAAACCCTAAAACATTTCCAAACCCACATAAATAATAAATGAAATTGTTGCTAATTGTGCACAACATAGTAAAGCACTAATACATTATGTCATTTTCTTGATCAAATTATATGACATAATCTTCTGGTGATGATCACCCTTGGCTGCAGAATCAGAATCACGCCCTCCACAGCATTCCCAATTTTGTATGAGATTGTTTGAATTTATGCAAGTTCAATTTGTTCACTATATGATGCATGGATTGAAAATTCTGGGCAGAAAAATCTCAATCTGAGCAAGGTGCTGAAGAAGTTTTGCAATCTGGAGAGCTTGCAGCTGGTATGTATGTTACAGTTTGCACCACCTTTCATGTGCCAAAATTTCACACTGTCAAACTGACTTTCTGGATCTAGCTACTTGAATGCAGCCAACAGTCCTTTTTCTACTCTGAGATAAGATGCTACAGACTGGAATTTCATCGAATCCTCAGGTCCATAATTTCCATGAATTGAATCCAAAAAACTTCAAAATTTATAAGATTTTATTGGAGTCCAAAAACAACATTAGCTCATGATGCCAAAGTGCCTTTCACAGATGAGCAGAACCCATTACATCAAGGAACATAATTTATGTATCATTCATTGTCATGTGGATGATGCTTAAGATGTACAGAAAAGGTGAACTACTCTTCATGTACACACTGTCATGAAACAGGGATGATGATGAGAGGACAAAGAATGAGGCAGGTGGATCGCACAAACAATCATGGGGAGGTGCTTTAGACTCTGTTGCTGGTGATGTTTCAAACCACATTAATAGTCCATCACATGAATCAGTGCAAAGCAACAAAGACGTCCAAGAGATGGAGGGCTTAGGTGTGAAGGAAGTTGGTGAGCACATCAAGACTACAGATGATGCCATGAAGGATGATATGAAAGGTGATCTGAAACAGAAACCTGTTGGGAATGCTTCCAAACAAGAAGTTCAAGAGGACATCACTGGAAGCTCTCCCTAAATCTGCCATTGGCTAATGTATTTATTCAGCCATAGATAATGATACAACATTCAATTACATGATCTCAGTTGTAATTGCTCTGCATATCTCCATCAAATTGTTACTCATGTGGTCTGACAGCAGACATTGTTCTAGTGGGTTTTCAATTTGAGCACAAAAGTTGTGTTCACAAGACTGTCAAAAAAATTCACAGTAACACTTTGAGACCATTATTTCAGTTCCAGTCAAACCAAAAACAAATATGACAAGATGACTGCCAATTGATGACCTTGCAAGCATCACTCATGAACTATTTGGACCATCACTCAGCGGTGACTGACTGCCATTACTGCCACCGATTTCCCATCAGGCTCCAGGTGGTGGGTGTAGATTTAAATAAGGAATAATCTGCCCAACAGAGGCAAATGACAATATGAAAATCTTGGTCCTGAGATAACAGACAACATATGGGCAGAGCTTTGCAACAAGTAATGCTCAAGATTCTCTCTAGCTAGTCGTCACAGAAGTCGCTGACAAGAAACTTGAGAAAAGATATACTGTTGTAAATGCACAACAGGGAACCCAGCAGACTGATCCAAACTCTGTAAGACTTGTTGGAGACCAATTTCAGACTACACATGCTTTTTAAGAAACTCTGTTGACGCTTAAAGTGATAGTGGATGAGAAAATGAAACTCAAGCACACTCTTCATAATAGTTCTGAGATCAGAGAACTTGAAGATGTTGACAACAAATCTGAAGAAACATAGCAAAATAATGATGTTAGACCTGTTGGTTGATGAATCTGACAGTAAAATCTCAAGAACTTCAGTATAAGTGTTTCTAACATAAGGTGGGTTGAAGAGAGTGAGAGAAGATCTGAAATTATTGAAGTGATTCTCAATTCATCTACGCCTGAGTTTGTCAAAATGTGAAAAGATATCTGACATTGTCAAAGAGACTCCGGCAATGTCACTGCCATTTCTGTTGGTCTTTGAAAAGAGCATTACAGACAAACTTGTGAGGCTCAAGCTCTTGTCACCCACCACATGCTTTGACAGTTTGAAGGTTGACAAAGCTGTCTAGTCAAATGAAGTGAAAAAATGATGACTGAGAGTACAATATAGAAATTGGACCAACAACAGAATGGTGTTCAAACCCAAGCAAGCAAGCAAGTTTCAGGATTAGCAGGGAAGAAATTACTGCTTAATTAGAGTAGTTATACTCTGTAGGAGTTGACTCCTTAGAAGTGCTAACTCACAAAGTATCTAAGATCATATCTATATAATAATATAGAGGTCAATTATAAGAGCTTAAGTATTAACACATGGAGCCAGTTGGAAAGCACTGCAATATCTCAATTTCCCAAGTAGATTATGAGAAATTGATTTAATATAGGTAACAAAGATAGTTGCAATATCTGTGTAACTCAAGGTGAAGTGCACCACTTGATTGCCTCCAAGTCATGGGGTCGGTGCTGTATTCTCCTTTTGTTCTCTCAGGATATGGAAACTTCTCTGCATCCAAGTCATCTCATGCAAAACATCCACACCCACACATGTGATCCAAGTGCAAAAGTCCTAATCGACTTGGCACACATTTGGAACACACAATCAGCCTGTTATTGCTGTCTAGAAACTTCCAACAATTCTCACCCTGTATGCGATCCACAAAGTCAAACCTTTCAGTGTAAAGACCTAAGCTCTAGTACTGCATGTTGAGGATCAGTGTAAGATCAGCTACATCCCTCTACAACAACAGTACCACTGCAGCAAGTTGGTTCAGTGGATCATTTTCTTTATGTTCAACTCTGAGATTGTAAGATTCAGGGAAGTGCCAACTTGTTACCCATTGCTCAGGCTGCTGTGAATGATGTGTGGCACCTGGTTCCTCAGACAATATACAACCACCACCTTGATTCTCATGCAACATTTTTGTCATGATGTTGGAAAATCTGCATTTGGATTACATTATTCACTAGCTGAACTCTCAGAGACTCATGACTTCAAGATAGGTTTGGAATGTTTTGTTTTCTTGGTTTCAGTTGGAGCAGCTTTTGGAGAAACTTCCTTTGGTGTCATGTGTGGTGGCTCTTGACCCAATAAAAGATTGGAAATTCGTCGCATAATCTTGTCATCTGGAAATTCCTCCCCCCCTAAGTAAGGCCCCATTTGTTTATCCCTGTCCAACTGGGCATATGGTGAGATAGACCACCGATATGTCAGGTTTCTCTCCATGGAAAATGGATTAATGATGCAAATTCGTTTGGTTTGGTTTGCCATAATAGGCCTTCGCTTCTTTTCCTTGTATTTGAGCTTCTTTGGGAAAACTTCAAAAATTTCAAGCCGGGTTTTTTCAGTTCTAGCAATACAAAGCTGGAGGTCCTTAATATTCCGCCTCAGTGTGACAGGCACTGAGTTCTTTCGGCATCTCCAAATTGATGGCAGGTATTGAGTTGGTTGTGGTAAATCAAGCCGTGGCCAATCAGGTCCCTCCGCAAGAATTCTCTCACCAAATATGTTAGGACGAGTTGGTAATCTGTTTGTATTTAGTGGCAATTGGCCACAATCCCAAATTTGAACTATCTCTTTGGGGCAACCCTGTAATGACCCATTGGCCTCCATTAACTTTACAACCTCATCACCATCTATCACCTACTATCGATAACCACACTATAGTCAATCACTCTCTTCATATCCACTTACACTTATTGAAGTTCATGGCAGGAGGCATGCAAAGCATTCAGGATATAGATAGAACATACTACAGACTGGTTTAAAGGTGTTGAGAGAAATGCTGACCTGTCCAAAAACAACATGTCTTCCATCAAGCCATGGGCAGGGCACAGTTGAGATATAAAATTGAGAGCCATTTGTGTTGGGCCCAGAATTTGCCATGGACAACGTGCCAAATCCAGTGTGTTTCCTTTCAAAATTCTCATCTCCAAAGAGCTCCCCATATATTGATTCTCCACCAGTGCCATTATTTCGTGTGAAATCACCTCCCTGTAAAAGAAAACAAGTCTCTCACCATGTGACATTCCAGAGCGAGGAGAAGCATCCTATCATCAATTGAGACGACTAAAACTGAACTAGTACTTAGGTATTAATCAGGCATAAGTGTCACTAAGATTGAAAACTTTCCAAACTACCTAAACTCCAATAAACCAACTTCCATCTCAACCTCGAGAAATGAAGGTATCTATACAAGAGAGTCAAAGTCTTGGATATGAGTAAGTAGTTCAGAATACAGACTGTCATCAAATAAAGATCAGTAAGTCCAACCTTGAATGGGATATTGTCACATACTATGCAGTGCTCTCAGAGCAGACAGTGAGTGCTGTTCCCTTCTCTAGCTGTGAGTCATACATGAGAAGGTAGTACCTGAAGTACAAAATTTGGTATGGTGCGAAAGAATGTGCTTTCCTTGTACCAGAGGGGATATCCAGATGTGCCCAGGCCATACTCCCCTGTGCATAGTGCCCTGAAATTCTCAGCTGTTTTGGGAGTAATGTCTTTGAAAAGCTCTATCCAAATGCGGCCTACATGCTTAAGCCCGATTTTGATGTCAAAATAAACACATGGATTTGGATCTGGGAGAATCTTGGGCAGGCTGATCAGTCACACAGAAAGACCATTTGTGGTGACAAAGGTCAGTTCAATTTCCATGTGTCCAAGAGATCCAATATGACCAATTGACTTAGATCAGAGATGTCTATGAAGGGCACTCTCCATCAATCAGAATGATCTAATCTCCATCAGTGCAATTGGAGGAGGAATGGAGACCTGATGACTAATCTTCCAACTTCTTTACCTTCTTGAAACAAACATAGTCAGTTGTCATCTTTGTACTATAAATAAACAATGGAACATGTGCTGTCCATATGCCATGCAGATTCCACTACGAATACTTCAACAAAGCACCAAATTCTGTTCAGATTTTATGGTTTAAGCATGCAGATTCTTACCTTTGTTGTGGAATCTCTTCAGGAGTCGGGATCAGGGTTTTGTCAACCATCAGTCCATCTAGAGGATCTTGAGATCCTTCCTTAAGGATTGATTCTTGTGCCACCTGCGGGTCTGCCAGAGTTGCTGGTATTGTTGGCTCAGTTGCAACACTGCACAATGGAGAAATTAGCCTGATAGTGAAACAGACAAATGGAAATCAGAGAAACTGTGAATTACTGTCTGGACTATTAGTGGTCAAGCTTTTGCCTTGAGACTTCAAGCAACAACTTGCAGAAAATTTGACTGATGGATCTTGTCTGCCCTTGAATTGTAGGTGGGGGAGGTGGTTTGGAGCATGAAGGAAAAAAAGGGTAGTGAAGGGAAAGAGAGGAGAGATTAGCAAGAGAAACACCATGAATTGCAGAAAATTGAGATGTACAGAAAAGATTGCAGATATAGCATTGAATGTAGGAATGTATGCACAAGAAAAGCTTGAAGGAAAGATTCCTTGAAGAAGAAAGTGAATAAAGAAGCAAGAAACAAACAACAGACAGAGACACGAAGTGACAGAGGAGAAGGAAAGACGTGCAAAAGACCATAGATATCTACAATGTGGGAGATCTCCAAAGTATGGAACTGTGAGAAGCATTGCAGGCCAGGAAAATAGCTCTGGAAACGGTCTCCAGATCTTCCATTGACTACTGACCTTTCCAGCAGAAACTACACAAAGAATCCACTCAAGAAGGACATTTTCCAGAGAGAAAAACATAGAGTGTAATCTAAAAAAGCAGTTCCTATGACTCCATCATCTTCTTCATTCACTAGAAGGGCAGTCCCCACAACTTGAGAGACGTGAAAAAGGATTGAATTATGTGTGAAGTTCTGGTGCCAAATACAGAATTTCACAATTGCAAGAAGTAACTGGTAGACAAAGTGAGAGAATGCGAATGGATGCAATTCTTCAGACATGAAAGAAAGCTTCACGTTCCTGCAGCAATGTACGTTTGTGTCTCCATTACAGAACACCAGAGCACATCATATAGACCATGAAATGAACAAAGAAAGATAGAGAAGAAACGACATCTCTTGGGAATCTGGACGGACTTCTGCTGTTTTTACGAATCAACATTCGCGATTCCTTGAAGGTTCATGCAATTCTTTTCCATTCAGATTTTAAAACTGCTCGAATGTATATTAACCAAAAGCAGGAAGCCTTGTTTTGCCCTTCAGGAAACCATGTCGAAAGCTTTCACAAGCCTCTTTCTCAAGCGTTTTGCACATAAAGACCTGGTAACTAACTATCATCAGCATGGAACAAACATCGCGGGGCTGACAGAACACGCCACTTGCCAACCAGTTGTTCATATTTACAAAAGAACCGCATCTCCGAACGCCTCTGCAAGCGCCTTTCTAACAAAACTTCCATTCCAGAATGCAGCATTGCGGCTGCTACAAGCAATAGAGCAGAGAGTCGGAGCTCTCCGCATGAAATTTTTGTTTATATATATTTTTTAAATCACAAGAAATTTCACAACGTACCTCTGCTTCTTTTTCTTCTTCGACGCCATTTGCAATGTGTCAGCGCCCCTTTTGTCGCTCCAAAATTTGCTTCCAGCTCTCGCTGAATTTTGTAAACCCCGGACGCTTGCGTCTTGTAGCCTCGCTCGGAACCAAAGCCTGAGGCCTGGAGGGAAGCACTTCGGACCAGCGGATACCCACAAAATGAAAGAATTTGTGTCCGCCGGTTTACAACACTAACCTTTGGGTTCTCTTCTCTCTTTCATTTAGGTTTCAAGCGATTTTTTAGTTTTTGTAGGGTAAGGCCCTTGTACTAGAGCATTAGCAAAAGAAGGAGCTTGTGCAGAACATTCTTACTGTAATGCCCTTGTCTAAGGGCCTTACCCAAGGTAAAGATCCTGCCCCAAAAAAATTTAGATGGACCAAATGATTCATGTGAAATGGAAGATCCCTTGAAAAACTAAAGACCCATCTATTGAGAAACAAATTTTTGCTAAGCTAGAATTTCGTTTTAGAACATGCCCTCCCCTAACACTAGAAAGTTTTCAATAGGTCTTTATGTTTGTAATTTAGAACATGTTCAATGTCTTTTTTTTTTAACTTAGGTTTCAAGGTTTTAGTTGCTTACATCCTTTCACCCTTCCACATGAAAAGAGAGAGAGAGAGGTTGGTTTTTTTATTTTGTATTTTTTATGTCTGTGGCCTCACCTTTGAACGATAATGCTTTGTTTTCATTTTTTTGTTGTTTATTTTGTGTCATTTTTCATCTTTCAATTTTTAACTTTTAATTGTCAAACTAACCTTGTGAAGGTCATCTACCCTTTCAACTAGCTAGTAACTAGATATAGACTTGAAAAAAAAACAAACACGACTTGTAATAGTTACATCACAAACTTAGCATCTCACAACTTAATAATGAAAATCATGTAAAATTCATTCATTTATAATTCGTACATTTCACACATTAATATCGTGCATTGTAAACACATTTAACATACAAATTTATAGGAAAATGCAAAATTCATATGACATTCATTCATTCATATGTTCATATTTCAACACATTTATTCATGTGTCAAACATGTTTTCAACACATGATATTTATATATAAGATGTACAAACCTATGAATGAATGAACTTTGCATAATTATTATTATTATTTCGTCATATGTTAAATTTGCGATGCACACATGACTTTTTTGCCTTTGTGATAGAGGAGGCATGAAAAGCTTTGCATAAAATTTTGACATCACAAAATTCTAGAAGCATGGAATGTGAAAAGCTCCTTTCTATAGCCTCACTTGTAAAATAGTAGCAAAACATTGCTCAACAAAAACCCATGTTCACATTCCCTTGGTTTTCCATCTACTTCTTTGTTTGGTTCACTAAGAAACAACTTAGATACAAAGTACCATTGACATTGGTGAAATTTGTTATGTGACCAATTTGAAAGTTAGAAATTTTCATTGTTGAAACTACAAAGGTTGGTTCTAGAGAACTCCATTGCCCTACACTCATCATAGAAGTAAAACCTTGGCTTAAGGATGACCAACACTTAAGTGATGGTATTGTACAACAAATCTTGCCATTTATTGATGAGGTAGAATTGTTGAAAGTTTAAAAGCCAAAGGGAATATTCAACCTAAAACATCTCAATTAAGATTTTTTTTTTTTTTTTAAATTTATAAAAACATTGCATGGTTGTTTAGCTTGTTAGAAAGAAGGGTTGAAGGAGAAGAAGGCAACTTCTCCAACAAATTCAACAAGATTCTTACAAAAATATTAGTGGCTAAACAATTTAAAGGAGAAATCTTGGAGCTCAAGTGCAAAACTTGACTTTGTTTCTAGTCTATTATCACCCCTTGATATCTCTAACCTTCAATTCCAATGGTTTGTTTTGGTGTTTAGTTGTTTGTTGCTTATCACCTTTTGATGTTAAGAAGATTTTGAATTTGCAAGTCACTTCTAAAGCTTTGACCTACAATCTTAATGTTTTTTTTAATTTTTTATCATTTATCATTTCCCACCTGTCAACTTTAGACAAAATATATAATCATTTGTCATATCTCACACTTGTAATTTAGACCTTAATGTTTTATTTCCATTTTTCAATTGTTTGTTGCATTCACTTTTTGACCTTAGAAAAATTTGCAATTGCTCATTGTTTCTCACGCTTCAACCTTAAACCACATAATATTTGGTTTTAATCACATGTTGTTTTTCACCCTTGGACTTAAAAAATGGATTCATGTGTTTTTCTAACTTTGTTATGAATATGAATCATTCAAGGTTTAATGAAATCATTGGTCCCCCAATTGGCCTTCAAGCAATATATGCTGACAACGACAATATTGAACATTTGTAACTAATGCATGAAGGTTGAGGCCATCCTTTTATGATTGTTGGTGGTGGTCATGATGTAAAAGTTGCCCAAGTATTTGATATCACATGTGGATATCTTGTTATATAGTATGGAATATATTCTTAATGTTTGATTGCATAAATAAAGGGAAAGGCAAATCATTCTTATTTATGGACATTTTGATTGTACAATTGAATTTGGTCCACTAGTAGATGTTTCATTGGAATTGGTTTAAGTAGGATGGGTATTTTGGTGATTGTCACTCTCACAAAGTCATTTTAGATTATAATGTCATAGATGGAATTCCATTTCAGAATTGTTGCCTAGTAGGGGGTTGAGGAAGGTCAGGGCATTGCCATGTTCTTGGTTTTCTTTGTGTTTTTTTGCTTCATTCTTATGTCTTGGTGAAGAAAGAAAGAACATCACAAGGCAATTGGCTAGAATTTGTTACAAGTACACATGGATGGTTGTGGTCGTGCTAAAAGAACAACACAAAATAAGTTGATTGAACCATAATTGAAAAAAAAAATGATAGATCTTGTAGGAGATTTAAAGAAGAAATTGGAATTCAAAACTTCCTTGGTAGGTAGGTGAAAAAGAGGTCATGGGGTCACAATGGCCAATAATAAATATGTTGTTGGGGGTTTTTAACAAAGAAGTGAAACTAGCCTAGTTTTTCTACCATGGTGAATTCCTATTAAATATTTTCATTCCTTTGGTTTATAAATTACTTTTACTTTTGGCTAGTGTTACAACATCATGAGACTAAGCCCCATATTCATCATTGTAATGACCATCCTAGCACATCTTGTTTGGTTTATGATCACATCAACCTCATGGTTTTGTGTAACATGCCTTAATTATCTACATTTGTCTTTTCCTTTTTCTTTTGGGGTTTTTTAGTGTTATATTTGATAGTCTTTTGTCACTTGCATACATGTTGGTGTGGAAGGTCTCTCAACATGTGTTTGATGGTTATTATTGTTCAAACTATTCATCTCTTTGATTTTATATTTCCCAAAAAAAACATTCTACATTCTTTAGGGTTTGATTTGTTATTTTCTTACTCATTATTTGTTTAGGTTTTTTTATGTTATAGTTGAATCTTCCATCAACTTCATATGTGTTGTTGTTCAAGGGTTCTCTTGATATGTTTATGATTTATTTTTATTTTCTCAAAGACATTTTTTACTCTTAGGGTTAGGTTTCCTTTTTTTCCTATTTGTTAATTTGCTCTCATAATTGATTTCCCTATAACCTTGTTAACAAACTACTATGTGTGAATACCTACTACAAGCTAGTGTGCACACTAAACATATTGGTGGGGTGAAAGCACACTAAGGGTGAACCACTTTTCACCAAAAAAGGTGATGTATAATGAGTATTATAGTATGCAATAAACTAATATCTTGATGGTATCCTTTATCTATCATAAACACAAGCAAAAAACTTTAGCATGACAACCTTTTGGAACTCAAAGTTTATTTTGAATCAAAATTAATTTTGATCTAACAGTTAGATGAAGAGGATTGGATAAAATTAATGTACATACAATATATAATTTATAATTTTTCAACAGCCATAGGGCCTCATGCTTGTGGTTCATAAAACATTACCAAACAAAAGAAAATTGAAAAACTAATGCAATTTCCATTTATAAAATCTCCTCCTCTTTGATAAGGTAGCAATTTTTTTCTTTAAAAAAGATATTATTATGCATTTGTTATTCAAAAATGTAAGAAACACACATTTTTTGAATGAAATTTTATCCAAAAACTTTAAATCTCTAAATGGTCCTAGATTTAATTCATGTATATCAATATCATACACCATAGAAAAAATCACCTAAGAATTCCACTCACAACCCTAATTTTGAAGTATATATGCAATTTTTTCAAACTCTGTGAAAAGTATTATTTTGTCATAAATACATTCCATACATTCAAGTTTTTCATTATTTGTTGGATTTTTAAAAATATTTGATTACATTAAGTTTAAATTTAATAAATATGCTTAAAACGAGCAAAAATAATCCAAGATGTGATGTCCATACATTGTAACCCGAAATTAGGTTACATCAGACTCCTGGACGTCATTGATCAAGGAAGTTAGGTCGTTTGTTAATTAAGCCGTTGGTTTCTATGACGGCTGCTTTTACATGGGAAGCTTTGCTGGATTGGGGAGAGGAGTTGTACTGAGGAATTTGCATGACGGTTGCACTGAATGGGTATGGAGCTTGAATGGCGGCTCCAAATTATGACTGAGGTCAGCAATGCAATTATGGAGAATGGCGGTTTGGGGCGTGAGGGAGGCGAAACTGGAGAATTTGAGAAGCTTCTGGAAGAAGCCAATGGAAGGCTGAGGAAAAAAGATTAGGAAGGCTATTTTTAGGAGGACAATTTTGGGAGATGGGTAGTAGATAGTTGTGAGGCAAGAGAGAGGAGCTAGGAGATCTGTAGAGAAGAGCTTAGCTATGCTTGAGATTTTCCGCTGCGTCTGATGTATAG
>Ga0209611_10007003_pt1 | contig 18197 bp, 9 predicted proteins | sample S1TSphgellanicum_3_FD_187693 | JGI IMG/M metagenome (GOLD analysis project Ga0209611, IMG submission 187693) | Host-associated microbial communities from peat moss isolated from Minnesota, USA - S1T2_Fc - Sphagnum magellanicum MG (SPAdes) (version 2) | ecosystem: Host-associated > Plants > Peat...
CAATTAATCACAAGGAAACAACATCACATGGGGAACCATGTGATTTCACAATTAATCACAAGGAAACAACATCACATGGGGAACCATGTGATTTCACAATTAATCACAAGGAAACAACATCACATGGGGAACCATGTGATTTCACAATTAATCACAAGGAAACAACATCACATGGTTCCCCATGTGATTTCACAATTAATCACAAGGAAACAACATCACATGGGGAACCATGTGATTTCACAATTAATCACAAGGAAACAACATCACATGGGGAACCATGTGATTTCACAATTAATCACAAGCAAACAACATCACATGGTGCACATGATATAAATCAATGCACCATGACCAAATTATGGAATCCTACACTCAATTTACCCCATTAAACAATTACCTAAATAATTGTGTAATCAAATTACACATCAAGTTACAGGAACACGATGGAATCATGTGCAACATACTGGGAACACCAAATTAAAAAAAAAACCCATATTGTTTTTGTTTAGATTGAGCTTCTGGAATGACGTCATTGATGGGTCAGTGTACTTGAAAGGATGTGGTGGTGTGTTGGATCCCCATTGGATTGCATAAGGAAATTTGCCACATAGAAGAGAGTCCCATGCATGTGATGGGCCACGGGTGCGTCTTTCAACAACCCTTCCAACATGCTCAATGGTAGCATAAAGAATAAGGGCTTTCCCTCAGGCTAAACCCTAATACACAAGTTTGCTCTGGTTTTTTCTTTTCCTGTGCTGGTAGGCAGGCCTTAGGATCCTCAGTTTAGGAGAAGCCAGCGTTTCTTTTAAGGATTTTGTGATGTAGCCAAAGTGGTGATCATCCAGAAAGTAATTTAGCCAAATTTGGCTGCATAATAGATAAGAAGGTAGGAAAAAAAAAAGAGTATCCTTCTATATTCTTCTTGGTTACCTTCTGGAAATTGTCATAAGACTCTGGCGATTTGGAATTTTAAAAAATTTGATATCTGGCAAATTTGGGCCATTTTTTCACCAAAAATCCTGTGTATGGTTTGAAATCATATTTTTCAGGTCGAAATTTCGCCAGTGTAAGAAACACTGGTCTGAAAGAGGTCTGTTTTCAGAGCCGTTCAGAATCTGAGGTGCCATCACAGGATGACAAAGGCCGAGTGGAAGGTACTGATAACTCTGGAGGGGTCTGAAAACAGACCCTTCTCCTGCATGAAGAACCAGCTAGTTTTGTTTTCAAAAGCAGGTACCTGTTGAGCAGTTGACTGGCATCTTACAAAGTTGTAATGTCCAGTGAAAAATTATTCGTGAAGAGTGACCTAAACACACAAAGGAAAAAACTGGCGTCCCCTAACACCATTTAGGCTAGCCATTTAGGACTTAAACTTAGTTACCATGAAAATTTTATGTTAAGCTAACATTCACTTAACATTAAACTATCACCCATTTAACATTGGTGCCACCTAGGATGCCACCTGGATTTCATTTAACACTGACTTAACATCAAGTGTGAATGCACCATTAAGAGACCTGCTTAAGAAGATACAGGTACCAGTGTAGGTCCTGCTTGTTCACCCTGGCCTTCATAAGTACCAGAAAACAGTTCGTTTTCTCACTGTTTTCCTTTCATTTTTCCCTTACATGAGAACAAGAGAATAGTCTGCATGATACACTGAAAAGCACGCTGATGCTTTGTTTCTTTCTACTTCCTCCTTGCCTATTGCTCCCACAATTTCAGTGAAGCAAAGCCAGACTATGATCAAAAGAAATGAACCAAATGAGTCAAATGAACCCATAAACAGATTTAACCACAACTGGGAGCTCAAGGTCCAAGTTTAGTGTGATGAAACAATGTGTTTGCTATGGCCTTTTCATAGAAATCAATCATTCTTAATCTCCAGAACTTCATATTTGTTTGTAACTAAACATTCATCGTCAAGATATTCAACTAGTTTATAATCTACTATCAAACATGTCAACCTTATTTTCCACAATTTTTGGAAGGTTAATGTTCTTTGTCCACTCACAATTGCACTCTATTCATAGTCCCAATCTATCATTTTGTTACTAGATGCATTCCACATTGAATTTGATCACATATGCACAACTTAGCATTCCTATTTTGGTGGTTGCTTGCTGAATCTTTGAGAGTTTGACCTTGGTTTCATTTTGTTGTTGTATCCCAACAATTTTTATTCTTGAATATTGCATATGTGGAAATTGCAGTACCATGCCCATCAAGCCATTATAACTTGGATATATAAGTCAAATTTTTCTTTCAGTAGGAATGGAGTCAACAATATGTAAGTAAAGTCCTAAAAAGCACACACTTTGTTTGACCTCTTTTCTTTGAAGTGCCATTTTTCTTTTGAATGTGAGTTGCTGGTAAGATGCAATTGCTTTTGCAGTAGAAATTGTAGAATTGTTATTATGGATGTCCATTGTCGTATTGTTGTGCTGTCTTCTTTTCTTTTCCCAAACAAACCAAGTTTGGCTATATCATCTACACCATGACTGACATCATTTGTCATTGGCTCCAGAATATCACCCAGCCCAAAACTCATTGTGCAATTATTTTTCAAATTTGGATTGAAAATTTCAATAATATATTACTAGGCTATCAATCTATTTCAAGATTTTTTAACACTTGAACTTCCTTCTCACAACAATATAAACATTTATTTTCAATGAATGTTTCATTATAGGAACTACCTATGTCCACCTATGTAGTCCATGTATGAAAAAGTAAGTCAAGGTGCGGATTTGATAGTTTCTTTCTGTAACATGACATCTTTTGGGATTACTTTTCTGATTTTGCCATAAAATTATGCTTAGACATCCAGCAATGGCAACATAGTCAAAACATCATTATTTCAGATTAAAATATGATCAGAATTTTGAACATGATGAAAATATTTCAGAATTTCAACAAGAGAACAAGTACGCAAGGCCCAATTGGTGTTTTGTAATTGAAATTATAACAATAGTAGCAGAGACTTTAATTTCAGTAAGTTGAGAACTCAAGTCCTGTAAAATCCAACAAGCAGTTCAGAAATTTTATTTTTTCCAACTACCCATTTTGGGAATTATTTAAGACTGAACACCAACCAGAGGTATGGTACCAACTACTAACCATGTACATGAGTCTACTTAGTTAGGTGAACTAGAGAGGCTTCAAAGACCACTTTGGGTTGCTTCAATTGCCCCTTGGCCTTCAAGCCTCAAGGGCTATCTAACTGGGTAATGGGGGGCTAGCTAAAGTATCATGCATTTTAAGTCCACACAGTTCAACGCTTCAATCAAGTGCACAAAAGTGGCTTCGTAAAAGTCCAAAACTGAGAGATTAGAATCCAATCATGACCATGGACCACAATGAGGTCATGCTAAGGAGTGTGCCACGATGTGAACTGCTAAGTCAGCAGGTTGGGAATTCAAATCTCCACTGGACACCTTCCCCTCACGCTCTGTGACGACAGTCAACTACCCTGGTGGTTAAAGTTGAGGTTCTGTCGCCAGAGTTATCAATACCAAAATGGGCTGGCTGGATACCACCAAAGGACTACAGCTGCAATGTTGTTCTGGGCCTAGTTAGAGATTTGAAAGTCAGATCTAAAATTCAACAGCAGCATTGAATTATGAGTTTTGAGGTCTGCAATTTCTTTTCAGGGCTTGTGGAGGGCTGAGGCCCAACTGTTTGATCTGCTCTCACAGCAGGTCAGCATGCAGAAGGATTGAAACAGAAATCCAGGTGTTACCAAACTAGAACCCGCTCATTCAATACCTTGAGTATTCAAGCTTTCAATTAATTCTTTATGTGCTTGGTATCTAAATTTCCACTAAAGAATAGAGCTTTGGGCAAAGCATATGGGGTAAAATGTGTTGCATCTTGTAGTGTGCAAAATGCAACAACTATTCACAGAACCAATTCATGTACTCATTCATGTACCACTTAGTGAAGTTACTATCACTTTCCTAGTCATGCAACAAACTATTGAAAGAGGGCATGCACATGATTATGGATCTAGCAGTTTGTGTGTGAAAACATACTAACCTCAAACACTTTATAAAATGTATTGGGTAATTTCTATAACAATATAAACAATGTTCCCAAACAAAATATGATTGGAAGTTTTCTAGTCAAAAGTGCATATGTTTGACTACTTATAGAGTTTGGTGGATTTGATACCATAACCTACTATCGAAAGGTTCTTGATTTTTTTATTTATCTTTCACTCAACATTCACCAAGCATAACCTCTAGCCTCAAGGGGACAATAAGTTTTAAAATTTTACACGACTTGTGTCAAGCAATGTATTTTTGGGGGTATTATGTTGTGCACTACCATGTTGGTGACTACAATTATTATTGTCTACACACACATCACACATGATAGAAACAACCCTAATGGTGCATCATCTCCAAATGACCCCCCTATCTAGAAGAAAGTCCCCCTAAGCTAGATAGTAAATTTTCTAATTTTTAATTAAAAAATCTCTCTTGTAAATCTCCCAAAGATGAACACGTTGATTTAAGGTGAAACAACTAGTAGGTTAGGTGTAAAGGTGAGTTTCGTCATTAGTTGCTTAATTATAATCCCCCCAAATCTTCAACCAAATGTCCATTGTCATGAGAAAACACTTAGGCTATTTCATACTACCTAATTATAGACATTTCACAAGTTTATTTTGTGAATCAAGGGCAAAACAATATTTAGACCAATATTTCATTCAAAGGTGGTGTCATGCATTCCATATGTTAACCTTTTGAAAATTAATCACACACTAACATAATTGTTGCCCTTACACAACATAAGTTTCCTGCACAACATACATCAAAAGTCAATAGGGACAAGAGGGGTCAATTTGACCATCCACATTAAGAAGATGACATGGTGCACAATTTTGCATGTGGTCCTTCCATGTCCAACCATCTTGGCCTTCCAACAATAATATTCTAAAAGGTAGTACCTTTCACACACACAAAATAACATGTCTTACAATCACATCCAATGTACTCGGTGTTGTTTGTTGCATGTATACATAATTTTTCGACCTAAGGTTTAAGGTTTAGAGTTTTGGGAAAAAGACAAAAAAGATGTCTTTGTCTAAACTTAAAGGCTAGAGATGATAGTAAAAATTCAAGAATTTGATGAAGATAAATTGTTCAAGATTGCCCACCTGAACTTATGGGGTAAAGTAAACTCTTAATGTCTATGATTAAAATGGAAATTTTTTTGGGGGAGATTGGAAAGACTCCTTTTGAGCCTTTGCAAAAGGAAAGAAAGGAAAAATTGGTTGCATGAAAGACTAACATAGACACGCAAGTCCATGCCTTGAATGAAACTTTGATTAATTTAAATGGGAAAGGAACAAACATAAAAGCAAGTTCCAACTTGAAAATGTTTAACAACATCCATTGGTGTCAATTATGCCACTTAGAATAACACATGGTTTATATTTGCCCAAAGCTTATCAACTCAAGGCCAAAATGTGTTAAATGTAATGGGGGGCACAAAATGGAAAACTATGGCCAAGTAAATGTTCTTTTTGTTTTGGTTTGGGAGATATGGAAGATGGGTGTTAGAGAAAAATGGCAAGGTTTTGCATTAATTGCAAACTTTCTTGAAGTTATAGTTAGTGATGAAGAAACAACTTTGCTTGAACATAATAGGTTGTGTAATGCAAACCATGATGTATTTTCTAAAGACAAGAAGCCAAAGTAAAGGTTTTGATAACACCATTTTCTTAAGAAGAAATAATAGATGAAATAATGGGTTTACTAGGGAAATATGGCATTTTAGAGTCGAACCTACTATAAGATCAAAGATCCTTTCCCATTTCATGAAGGGAATTTTTTTGACACCAATGGAAACCATTTTGAATATTCCAAGAGAATTGGAATATTTGGAAAGCCTTGTTAATTGTCAAAAAGGAAAGAAAAATAGAGACAAACAATGCTTAGGTTTTAATTAGAAAGGTGAATGTCAACAAGATGGATCATAGCAACATATTTCATTTAGTTGTGGAAATAAATCAAGCGATTGAAAGCTTAGTTGATATTAATGGTGCATCTATGTCAATAATGGCTATGAGTGTGGTATGTGAGCTTGACATTATGCATCTTGTTATTGGTCATGAAACATACAAAACAACCTTTGGGACTAACATTTAATTACTTAAAAGGATTTGTAACATACAGATGGTCCTATGGACAAAGTTGTATGCCATATGGTGTTTTTAGTTGTAAACCACTAACAATTATGATGTATTGTTGGGTATAAAGTCCTTCATGAAAATTGGTGTAGTGGTAGATGTTGGAAAAGACGTCAAACAAGTTCATAATGGGCTTGGGATGGAGGTTGAAATTTTACTTCTAAATGTTGTTAACATGTTGCAAGTCATTGCAACGCTTGAAGCAAATGTTGCTAATGAATTGTGTGGAGATTTGGCAATGTTGAATGTTAGAATGATGGTTGGCATGCAAAATCAAAACTTTCATATTCTAATGGTCTTCATGATGATTCTCAATTTGATGAATATTTTAATGAATTAGAAAAAGATGCAAATGGTGATCCTAAAAGGATCTTGCAAAATTTGGAGGCCAAGATTGAAGGACTAAATGACCATGGGATGGATCTAATGGTATTGAAAGAAGCACCAAAGAAAATGATTAACCTTATCTTACAAGATCAATATCAAAATTTGATGGAAAGGCAATTTAGTGTAGAGGATGACTTCTCTAATTTGATCCAATGGGTTGATGCTGAAGAAATAAAAAAATTGTTTCATCTTTTTGCAAAGACTTTGAATCCTTACCACACCTTTTTTTTGTACATATTCTGGGAGTTGACATTTTTGGACAAAACAATGTTATTATTAAGGAGGGAGACAAATGCACAAAGATTAGGTCTAAAATTGAATTGAACACCTCTTTGGAAAAGTGCGAATTGGGGAACTTTAGAAGTTGTTGGAAGAATTCCAAGGTATAAAGGGGAATCAAGTCATTGTTTTATTGGGGAGCATATGCTTGACACACAAGGTTTATGTCCATGTTGCATGACTCTTGATAAATCATCCTACTAGGAAAAAACTAAAATAAATTGTTAAATTTAAGCTTTGGTTGATTTGGAAAAGATGTGCAAAAACACATTTAAATACACTTGTAAAGTGACTATGCCAATTAAAAAAGATGGTGATAGAAAATTTTGTGAAGACTACCATCTTTTTAATTCATAAACAAGATGAGATTCTTTTTCTATGCCCTTAATTGATGATGTTTTAAGAAAATTTAATACCTTAGAATAATTTATGGCATTGAACCTTTAGTTAGGATTTTAGTAGATTCCCATGGCACCTAAAGGCATAAGAAAACTATTATCATCACCAAATCAAGTCTATACAAATGGTAATTTGGGTTGAAAAATGCCACAAGTATTTTTTTCTCACACCATGGCAAAAATCTTCAAGGAATGGGCCAATTAATTTTTAAAGGTTTTTGGTAATGATCTCAATATCCATAACAAGAGATGGTAAGATCACTTGTAATACATTAGGATGGTATTTTAAAAATTAAAGGAAATACATTTGAAACTAAATCTTGGTAAATGATGTGTTAGGTATAAAAACAAAAAAAAATTAGGACATGTTATGAATAAGGAAGGTTCACATTCTAATCTTAAAAGGTTACAGCAATTGAAGGTTTTCCAATCTCAAAAACAATGACTAATGTGCAAATGCTTTTGGGTTTGGTGGGATAATACAAGAAATCCATACTTGGATATGCCAAGATTGTTGGGCCTTTGTTTGAGTTAACAAAGGAAGACCACAAGTTTAGTTGGACATTGATTTGCCAAGTAGCCTTTGCTATTTTTAAAAAGAGGTTAGTTGAAGCCCCTATTTTGAAGAGACTAGATTTTAATCAATCTTTTATCTTGGATGTTAATAGTCTATCAAGGAGTGGGTCTTGTTTTGTCACAAAAATTTGGAAAGCAAAAATAGGTTATTGCATATGGCAATAAAGGATTTTCACTAATATATAAAGGAAATTTCACCCCATGGAGGGTGAATGTTATGCCTTAATTTGGGGCTTAATATATTTTGACAACATCTATAGTAGACATTTTTTCATTTAAGAACATATCACAAGCCATTGAATGGCTTGTGATTGTTTTTAATGCTTATGGAAGGAGAGGTTGTTGGATTATGATGTTGCAAAACTTTTATTCCAAAATTATTCATCATTTTGGTGCCAAGCATGCCAACACTGATGCACTAAATAGGAATTTGGTAAGTATGTCCAAGGAAGATGAAGACTTTGGGAATAAAATTCAAGATTAAAAATGAATCCAAAGAAGCTTGTGGCAACAATCTAAATTGTACATTGTGAAGGACAAGATAAATAGGTATGTGGTAGGTGAGCTTGTCATTAACCTATTTACTTTATTGTAGGAAGTTGTAGAAGAGGTTAACATCTTTAAAAATCAAAACGGAAAAAAAAAGTGTATTTGTTGATGGAAAACCAAAAGGAAATGAAAGTTATCAAATAGGAAAGTGGAAGAATGACTCAAGAGAATGGTAATTAACTTATAATGCACAAAAATGAAGAAATGTGAAACATAAACATTTAGAAAAATGAGTTATTTATGACTTAACTCATTATAGGTATGTTGAACCTTAATTTACATCCTTCTTCTAAGATCAAAAGGGCAAAGGAGTGTGTGCTGAAGTATTATTGGCTAATGGACACATTGTATTTCTAGAATTTGGTTGTTCCCAAACTCAAGGAAAGAAACGAGGTGATTGAAAAAATGCACAATGAAATTGGGCATTTTGGAAAATCAAAGACTTTAGTTGAAGCAAAAAGGAAATTTTTTTGGTATGAAAAAATAAGATTATCAAAAAGTTGGTTAGAACTTGTGATAATGTTAAGTGGTTAAGTAATATGGTGATTTGCAATTTGAAGTTGAGAAAATGAAAACATACTTGTATACAATTTATTTTATCATATTATTTTTGATATGACAAGCCCATTGCTAGAATTTATGGAAGGAAACAAATATGTATTGGTTGCAATTGACCATTATTCACAACACACTTGCTACAACCAAGTTTTTAAAACAAGAGATCATTTGCAAGTTTAGTGTTCTTAAGCTCATCTTAATTGAAAGTGAGAATGAATGAATGAAAGAATTTGATGTAATGTATTAAAATTATGACATTACTCATCAATTTGTTAATGGGATGGTGGAACGTTTGATTTAGATGATCAAACATGTATTAACAATTTGTAATTAACTTCTAACATATAGGGATGGGATATGTATGTACCTAAGATTCTTTTGGGGTACCACCATGGCATCCAAACAAGAACAACATTTTCCATCATGGTGTTCAATCGGTGTACACCGTACTTTATTACTAACAACAATTGAATGGGTTTTGTGATGTTTTTTATGAACATGAATTCATGGTAGAACATATGGTGTGTAAAATGCATTTTATTACAAATATTCACGTCCTAATTACTTGAAAATGTAGAATGAACATAGATGAAACAACAAAAAGTCTATGCAACTTGCAAGGGACTTAAATGCTTGTTGGGTTTTTTAATACAATATTAACATGAAAATGTACAAACTTAGGAGGAAAAGATCATTGATTAGAAATTGGGAAAGACCCTATGTTTTTGTGGGGTAAAAAGATTGAAAAGGCTTTAGAGGAACATGATGAAGGCAATAGGATTTATGTGACCAAAGATTTGAATGAAAAGCATTGGGAAAAAACCATGAGGGATTTTTAGATTTACCATTTTGTGTTTTAAGGTGGAATTTAGCAAGACATAATTTTGTTTGAGATGGAATGGTGGTTGGGCAATTTTTAGCAAGTGAGAACAAGGTTTCAAGATTATTTGGCCTAACTAGATGAAAAGACAACGGAGATGGTGAAAGGAGGAAAGTGAAAATGCTTTTAGTGGTTGGAATGATCAAGGTGCATGGAATGGATTAACAAAAGTTCCATGGAAACTAAAGAGAACATGTGCATCTTTTTAGATTTTTTTCCAAATTACATTTGGTGTGTTATTTGTTTGTAGGTGAATGCATGATGACAATGTGTTGGTGTTTTGCTTATATGTTTTCATGTGAAATCACAATCAAATGCGCCAATAGTGACAAAAGACTCAACCACAAATGGGCCCTTTGTGGTCATTTTAACTTTTTCATAGAAAGGATCTTTTTAACGATTTTTTTTGCAACATGTTTTTAAAAATATTAAAAATTCCCCCAATAAATTATAGGATTTTTGTTCATTCTTTTAAAATAAATGTGAATTGTTTAAAAGTGTAAAAATTCTACCAAATTCTATATTTCATCTTGAAAAATGATCATAATTTCAAATCATGCTAAAATATGATAATTATTTTAAGCTTTAGTTTTTTGCATGATAGCCACAACTTTGTTCATATGTCGTACACATTATGACATTTGCCAAATTACTTTTGAAATTTGAACATTTTGAATTATATTTAAAATTTAAAAAAAATTCTAATACCATAATTTTTTAATTATGAGTGTTTTTTGAATGTGGATGTTAGGCTATGATCATTTCAATTTTTTTCCCATCAAAATTTATTTATTAAAAGATTCCTTAACATAATGTTCTATAAAATTGACTTATTGATGTTAAAACTCAAAAGTCCTTTATTAAAACAAAAAGTCAATTTATTAAATTAAATAATTTAAAAAATCCTTGACACTCATATAAATTATGTAAGACAACTTTTTTTTATCAACATGACATTAAAGTGGCATTACATAAATATATGTGACAAAATTAACAATTTTTTGGTTTTGGTACATGGTTTCTAGCTCATTTGATTATGATTGCACCCTTTCAATGTTTTGTTTGTGAAGTTGGTTATGTGTTGTGTTTTGGCAATGGATTGCTTGTTGGTTTTGTTGTGTAGCTTTTTATGATGTTTGACAATGGTGGCTATCAATTTACTACTAAATTGTCGCCTATTTTTTGTTATTTAGGAAGGTGATGCACTTGGTGATGTGTTGACGATAAATGGAGATGGAAAATTGGTAGAAAACGATAGGAAGAATTAAATATCCATGAACTTTTGCATTGTGTTTTTTTGTTAAAGGAATGATTGTTGAAAAGAAAAATGTTCACAACATGCTGTCTTTTGTCACTTTAAGTCATGAGTTTTTAAGATTTCCATTGTGTTGGGGAGCTTTAGGATAGAAAGGCAAAGACATTCATGTGTATGATTAGGTTAAAGGCATGTTATGGAAATGATGAAAATCCAGGGGCCTAATTTTGGAGCTAGTCCATGATGACATTGTCATCTCAAATTCATTATATATGCTTGAGATTTTATAAGGGATTTTGGGTATTTAAAGTGATAGTGGGATTATGGATATGGGAAGTGAATGCCTATACAAATGGGTGCTTTGAGTGGGGTTTTTGCCCACTTCATGGGAATTTAAAATGGGCTACTAAAACAATTACAAGAAGAATTTTGAGAGATGCAAATATTTATAAACCTAAGGGACATCACTTATCACTTGTTAAAACTTCTAAGATTGTGGGTAATTAAAGGAGGATTTATTGTGAGAATTGGATTTGATATCAATGTTTGTTGTTGGGAAGGACACATCAATGAAAATTGTGAGTCTTGGGTTTTGTCATTCGATAATGCCATGAAAAAGATTCAATAGCTAATGAAAGTAGATCTAGAATGATTTGAACCATTAACTACATGTTGGTTTTAATACAAATGATTATATTTAGGAATTCTTTAAGTTCAAGTTATAATAAAGTTGAAACAAAATGTTGCACTGTATGTTTTCTTTTTAGTAGATTCATCATGTGTTTAAGCATGATTATTGTTTTGAATTATGTAAGGATAGGTGGTTGAGCAAATCAAATCCTCTTCCCCTTTCTTTTGGTGACAACATAACTGGGCCAAGGGATAAGAACAAAGGGACAACCTACTATTTTAAGAACCCCTCATTATTTATGAAGTTGCAACTTGGGGTAAGCCTTGATTCCCAAAATGATTTAGCACATGACTCGGTTCATACCCCACCCTTCAGGGACACACATCCACCCCCTAGCCTTATCAATAGTTTGGTGTTTCCCATACAAATGCAAGACATTAAGTTAACAATGAGTTCTTGTTGTAGATAATGCAATTTTATTTTTTTTATTTTTTTATTTTTTTGGGCCCTTTGGGTGCATTTTGGTTAAAATGAACCAAACACTACATAATAAATTCCTTATTTTAAAATTTTTAATTTCTAAACTAAATTTGTGCTGAATTTTGTGAATGAACAATGCTGTTTTTAATATGTTATGAGAACATTTGAAAAAGTTTGAAATGAATCTCATGAGTATGAAATATCAAAAAGCATGTTTAAATGTGTGTAAAGTATCATTTGCTTCATTACTTAATGGACTCCTTGAAGATCTTCAAATTTGTTTCAATAACATATTTGTGGGAATTTTTTTAAATACACCATTACACAATAATATAATATAATATCTTCTAAGGTCATAAATATTTTTTAAAATTTAAAGTTGACATGTAAATTCTGATTTCAAAAATATTTTCTTTAAATGACCAATCATATTTGACCATGTCACTTTATTACAATACCCACTCCTTATACAGGTTGGTCAAGTGGGCATTTTTGGTTTGTTTTAATTAAAATACACCTCTTTGTCCAATCCATCTTTGTGAGGAAAAGATGGATGATACCTAGACACAAATTTTGTGTCTAGGTAGCTCAAAGATTTGTCTGGTCATCACCATGCACATCTTGTTGGGCAATTGGGTAGCTAGGGAAAAAAGAAGAAGCCAATGCTTTTGTGATATTTGCAATAAGGACCTATTGCTCATTTAACATCCTCATGCAAATGAACCCATGGTATTACTGTGCCATTTGAGCTTTGCACAAAGGAAGTTAGTGTTTGCATTCATGATTTGGCATTGGCATTTCAATGAATGTTTGTGAGTTTCTCACTTCTCAGTCTCCAACAAGAAGAACTCTCATTAGGTGTAGTAATATTTGGGCCCCCTTAACACTACAGATTAAACAGCTCATGACCATTGAAATAAAATGACCTTGATTGAAAGAAAAGGTTTGCCAAGGTACAAGTTCACTTTACACCAAGGTTGAATGTCTACAGAACCAAAACAATGTGAATCGTAAGTGGTTGAATATGAATAACGTTTCATGGTGTAACAGACTTCACAAATAGGTTTGCTTAGTGCAAAGTTTATTATATCATGATTCCAAAAAGCCATGATTGGTCAGAAAAAAAAATTAAACGATTTTTATTCAAAAAATCAGTAAAATTTAAAGAAAAAAACAGGAAAACATTGGTGACTGCCCTTAAAATTTTTACACCCTAATTTACCCTAGATTGACCTAATCCAAATCCAAATCCAAATTATCAAGCCGTAAGACCCTTTGCGACTTTCCCCATCCCCATGGCTTGCAATTCTTTCACATTTGGGGAACAAGGTATGGGCTCAACACTAGATTTCTATACATGGTTTTTAGTCTGTAGCCAAAAATATAGAAAGATGATAAAGTTTTGTACTTCATATATGGTTTATAGCCAGATTTGGCTAAATCTTCCTATGGATGATCGCCACTTTGGCTTAAAAACAGAATTTCCTTAAATAATACCGGTCACCATAATGTATAGAGAGGGCATTAAAACAATACTAAAACCTAAAATCTAGTAACACGAATTCCATCTGAAGTCGTCCTTTCATTCAGTCAGGCTCCCCTTAATCAACCGGCGCTCTCTCCAATAAATCTGGCAAGTTTTGGAGCTGAGAATCAGGTCCAGAGAATTCCGGACTTCACACAAACTGGCAACATTCAACTACCGCCAAGTGCATAAGTGTGTGACCACACTGACCATGTCTTCCAGCGTCAGTGGAAATTCGAATCTACTAAAGAGATGCATGTAAGTTATTACTCAGTGCTCAACTATGTACTCAGTGAACTGTTCATAATTCTACCTGCAACTACAAAGATGCTTGGACCTATGATGGATGGTAAGTGGTCAGGAAACAGTTTTCTGTTGAGTTCCAGTCCCCTATTAGCTAACCATGGTGGTTGGGTTGCTCTGTTTTACTACCTACTTATTAACAACCCACAAGCAGGTTGTTAGTAGATAGGTAGTAAAAACAGCCCTTTCCTATGTATAATCCATCTACTTATGTGGTTAAACCTATTTTCCGACATATATCTATCTATCTATATATATGAACTGCTACTCCTTATTACAAAATGTGTTATCAAGATGAAATCAAATATTTACTCAGTTGAGGTTCTTTCACAACTGAGTAGTTGTAATGGGCATCATCCAGTGGATGCTGTGCTGGTGAGTACTGGTGGGTGCTGGTTTACTCTGGCCCATTCAATCAATCAATGAACCATCTGAAGTTCCTATTGCAGGTAATTGGAGCTCCTTGCTTTTGAACAACCAGGCCAGTAAAGTACTCTCTCTTTTTGCAAAGTGAACGACATAATTTACTTAGAAATGACACTGTTCACTCGGACTGCAAACTCAGAAGGGAGTGCAGAACAGATTGACTTAAAACAGACAAAGTGCCTAACTGAGCAAAGGGTTCCAACAAATAGAACATGCTTCACAGCTTTGATTTCACCTGGGCTGTGGGTGGTCTCTTTTGTACTAGAACTGACTTTACATCAGTGTTTTTTTTTTCAAAAAGAAATTTTGTTTGTAGCCAAGGTGGCATAAAAAAAAGTGGTGACCATCTTTGGGAAGACTTAGCCACATCTGGCTTAAACCATATATGACATACAAATCTTTAATCATTCTTCTATAATTTGGCTACACACTAAAAACCAAGTATAAAAAATCTGACGATTTTTTACTACCTTTAACTTAATTCAGCTGCCAGCCACTAGTTGATGCTGACAGAGAGATCAACTGGAAACAAATTCAACTGCCCTTCCACTATAAGAGCATAACATTTTGCCACGACCCAAGTCCAGATTCTCAACCAATAGTGTACCGGTTTGGCCATCAACAGTGAAAACAGTACCAGCTTGGTCCCCATACACATCACCGCTATAAACTTGCATTGTATTCAACCAGACATTCAGTTATCTGGGACTCAGGACGTGCCCTGGAGAGGGATGAAGCTGCCCATAAGGGAGTCCAAGTCCAATAGGGGTCCAAAAATTAGGTAGGTATTAAAATTTTACGTTAATGTGCCTTGGGTGCTGCACTCAGGACCAAACTAGTTTGAGCTCCTCCTAGGTGGATGTGCTCCCACTAGTTAAGAGGTGCTCAAACTAGTTTGGTCCCAACTCTGATGCCCAAGGCAAATCTTGAGGTAGGCAGCCCTCCTCCATTTGCCAACACACTTTCAATAGTATCACATTCAATCATTTGATCATCTTCTCTTCAGACAAGGCCCAATGATAGGAATATTTGAATGGACCCTAAGAAAAGGCATCAAATTCAGAGTAAAAATTCCATGAAATTATACCATTTTGCACTTGGTTAACACAGATTCACTATGCAAACCACTAGTCCTTGGACATTTGGAGAGGTACCATTGTAGCAAAAAATGATTTTCCTTAATAGTATGTGAGGGCCTGACTATCCAACTAGAAGGGAAAAAGTTCTAGAATTTGGCATTAGTTGTGTATCACTATCCTCAGTTGTTATGTAAGACATGAGACTACGCAAATTCAAAACTTGTGCAGGGCAAGGATCCACTTCATCTATGTCCCACCTGCAAAACCCAAGCCCAAGGATGATGGATTATGCAACACAACACCCACCATCAATGGGAATCCTATTATGACTGAGTTGTGTTTTAGAACTCAGCTACCAAAGTCTCCACCTAGGTCTTGGTACCATGTCATGTAAACCCTACAACTTCCCATTTCCCCTACCTAGGTAACAGTATCATATATAAGTATGTAGGGAATATAAGAGGTTACTATGTAAGTAGGCATCAAGACAAGGCACTTGGTGGCTACTAGATAGGTAGATGCATATGGTTGATAGGCAGCACTAAGCTTACCATCCTGCTTTAGCAATGGGACAGGAATATGGAGAAAAAAGTGTTTACTGTCCACACACCACCTGTCCTGCATGCTGTAGAGCAAGTGCTTGTTCGCCTTGACCAAGAATGATCAACAATAATAGGGTAATTACGTCTATAATCAAACAATATCTTGCCATTCAACACTTATTTTATTTTCTTGGTTTCTTGTTTCTATTTTTTTGAGAGATCTTCATGCTCATGGGTGTGCCAAGTGAAGGTTTACAAAATATCTTTGACTTCTAAAAATAAGGGAGCAACAATGTTTTGTCCAAAGAAAAAATAAATTAAATCTTTCTATTTTTAAATTTTATATCTTCCTCATTTTTTGTCCATTTTAATGATTTATAGAGTTGTGTGTGTCAACTAAAACTTTACAAAAACCTCTTTGAACTCCATACATAATAAAACAATGTTCAAAGATCTTAAACACCAAAACATAAATTGTTTTAACTATTTTATCATCAAACACTTACCCCTTTCACTTTTAAAAGATGTATCTTGTTCATTTCTTGATAGATTTGAAAAAAAAAATTGATGTTGAATGTGCCAAGAGAAGCTTACAACATCTCTTTGAGCTCCAAGGGCAATAGAGGGATATTCATGAATTCAAGCTTCCTTGATATGCTATGTGTTCAGTCATAGGCTTGGTTATCTTAAGTACCCCCAAGTTATAATGGGGGTATTAACCAATGTTGGAAATAATGACCAACAATTTTGGAAATTGGAATTTCATGCAACCAATGAGAAGGTTCAACATGCATTTGATGAGCTTAGTTTTTTTCTTTTGAATTTTGAGCGGGGAGGGGGAATGATTTTGTTTTCTTATTTGTTCCCAATGTGCTCCCATTGAGTCCCCAAGGAATTTCCATCAAGTTCCCAAAGGATGGGTTTTCTGAAATGTTCGCATTTCAATTTTATCCCATATTATTTAGTCACAATTCAATTTCCATGTATATAAATGTAAGGGGTGCCAAAGGGAAGCAATTCTATGATCTTATTTTGGGAAGTGAAGCATTTTTAGGTTTCTATGTTGGGGGGCATGCCCACTATTTCAGAAAAATTTGTGATGGGCCAATCAACTTGGCTTAACATTTTCATTATAAACTATGGGTATTTATTGGGGATGAAGGTGAATAAGTATTTCAAAGGATGACTAGGGAATAATGGTATGATGTCGCTATCAACATTTTTTTAAAGTTTGTGAAATTTTGAACATGTGGCTTCTATTAAGTTAAAATTTGTGCATATTTGGCAATATTCAAATGTTCAAAAATGCAATTTATGGTGATTTAAAGGTTTAATAAATTAAAAATTGGCTATGTGCAAAAGAAACATTTCATAAAAAGTTGGTGAAATGTCTAATGTTATAGTAGCAAAATTTGGCATTAATTAGAAAATGAAAATAGAACATATGGTTACATAACCTTTTACCCATGCTACTAATTGGTGATGCACCTAATTTGGCCATAAAAATCTCTCAGACATAATTATTATGTGACCAATGTTGCATGCACAATAATGGCCTTGAGGCTTGGTCATTGTTAAGTGATTTTATCACAATCAAAATCAAGACCACATAAGACTCTGGATATTGAGACACCCATAAACAACATTAGCATACACATTAATAATTACACACAAAACACACACACATGTACAATAGAAACACATATACTGATAGAGAATCAAAACATAGACAAAAAATGAATGAATAAAAAAAAAATGGATAGACTCCAAACTTTAGAAATATTGGAAGTTGGTAGACAAAGAATTGAAGGAAAACATAGAGAGACAATGGGCATTAGACATAAAAATAATCAAAAGAAATTAGATATTAAACACTAGACTTTAAAGGACCAAGGTAGACATTGGTGATTTTACAGTGGATTACCACAAGAGATTAGATAAAGTATGAAAAGAACTTAGAAAATTTTAAAAAATTAAAACTTAAAAGTTCACATAACTTAGAACTTAGAACTTAAAAATAAATAAATAAATAAAGGTAGATAGAAGAAGACATAAACAACTAGTAAGCAACTAGTAACACACATAAAGAGAGTCCAAATATAGGCATACAAAAGAAAATAGAGTCATAAGCAA
>Ga0209611_10007004_pt1 | contig 18196 bp, 9 predicted proteins | sample S1TSphgellanicum_3_FD_187693 | JGI IMG/M metagenome (GOLD analysis project Ga0209611, IMG submission 187693) | Host-associated microbial communities from peat moss isolated from Minnesota, USA - S1T2_Fc - Sphagnum magellanicum MG (SPAdes) (version 2) | ecosystem: Host-associated > Plants > Peat...
CATGTCTGATAGACATACATTTAGCACACTGATTTTTCTGCTGGTTAAGTTTGTAGATGATGAAGGGTTTTCTTTACCAGTAGGGTGATTTGCAGGTTGAGCAGAAGCTTCAAGTGAGTAGGTGTTCATTGCATGTTCAACTGGGTAGCTTTAGTGAAAGTGGAGTCTTGGGGCTGTGCTATGGATGAACTTAGGTGAATTCTGTAGCCAAAACCAAGGTTTCTCTGAAGGTAGATTGCATCTGTCTGCACGAGAGTTGGTGAAGTGAAACTTCTGTCACGTGTGGATGCACAGGTGATGTCTTTGGGAAAGCACAGTCTGGTTCTTGCAGGGGTATGGGAGAAGCTGGCAAACCATGAACTGGGCCGAGCTGCTCTCGCATCAGTTGCTGTGTGTCAACAAGGTGCTGTGCAACCCAGTGTGAGCCAGGATCTATCTGATCCAGAGCCTGCACAACCTCCAGATAGAGACAACCCTCCATTGTTAGTTCTTTGGCAAAAAATTTCTGTTGAATTCGAATCCAATAAAACATTGAGGCCTTCTCTTGTGGGGGTGATTCACCGTTTTGCGAGGGGAGCAAATGCCTTGTCTCATCAAGGCCAAAGGTTAGCATGTACTTGGCAATCATCTTCTCACCTTGTTGCATGTTTCATCACTGATGCCCACATGTTGGTCATCACAATTCTTTATTTAGTGTCATCTTTGTAAGTGAGAACAATCAAAGAAGCCAGTGTATTGGATAGCCAAGGTCTGCTTTGACACTGTGGAGTTCTGTGCAGTGCTTGGGGTACATGGGCATTGAAGGCTATGTTTGGACTAGACCTGTCACCTGGAACAACAGAAATCAGGGTAGTAGAAGACATTTTGCAACCAGTTTTCAATGTTGCAAGCAGCCTCCAGCAGCTTCTAACTGACAGTGACCAACCAGGAGATGTTGAAGTCCCAAACAACCTTATGCAAGAGGTATAGTGTTTCCTCCACACTGACCAGACTAGTACCATGACATAGAACACCTTTCTAAGTACCAGATGTATACTTGTTGAAGGTATGGTTTTGCTGGTGGAGTATCAGTGAGGACTGTAATTGCTAACTGGATCAAGTTGTGAGCAGGCACACATTGCTGTTACTGCCATGCTACATACTCTTGCAGCACCAGCAACTGAATGCAACATAGAGGAGGAGATAAAAGCTGTATTGGGGAAACTGGAAACACCACGACCTGTTGCAGAGCGTAGAGCTGAAGCTATTCCAGGACACTCACCATCAAGATTGCGTATTCTCATACCGGACTTTTTAGGTGATTCAGAGTTGGTTGACTTAGATAGTTGCATCGAAGTGCCCACCATTGATTTTAGGGGGACTATTCCATGGGAATGCCCCACAAAGTTGCAGGAGAAGCCACACATGGCAATCAGCTCATTGAAAAGGAGGCCTATCTCAACAATAGAGTTGGCAGGCAAGCGACAAAGAGGGGAAGCTGGAGCTGGCTCACCATCAGTTCGTGCCACTTCTGCAGCAACCCCAAATCGAAGGGACACGTTCCGACAGCGCAAGCCTAACACAAGCAGGCCACCATCAATGCATGTTGATGACTATGTGGCCCGTGAAAAAAGCTCCGATGGTCCTACAAGTGGCAGTCCTGCTACCGCTGGCCCATCTTTGCAGCGCACCAACTCTAGTGGAGGGAGACCACCCTCAATTCATGTGGATGAGTTTATGGCTCGCCAGCGTGAACGACAGCAATCTTCTCAGATGATGGTTCAGACTTCTGTGGAGATTGTTGCAACTAAAACTGGGGTTGATCCAATGGAAGTGGAAGATGATGGTGCAATTCCTGGATTATTGGGACCATCACATCCAGATCAAAAGAATGCAGAACAAGGCAGTGTAACTGTGACCTCACTCTCCACAACTGTCTTCATTCCTCCTATCTCGAACTCCACCGCATCATTTGGTGTAGCTGGTGGAGCACCCATGCATTCTCAAGTGGTCAAGACTCTATCTAACCAGAGCAACATGAGTTCACTGTCAACAGCTTCTGCATCAGACATTAGGAACATGGCCTTAAAACAGTTTGAGGACATCAAACAAGAGCAAATCAACAGGTTGACACATGTTGATAGCAGTAGTGAGCCTTTGGTTACATCTGTTGTTCAGAAAGTGAAAATTGAAATGGAGTCTGTGGAAAACAAGGCAGTGGGTCAGGTACAAGGGCCTTTACGATCATACGCCAATTCACACTCCACTGATGTGAACAGTCCCACAGTTGAGAAGGAGCCCAAGCAGTCACATTGGAGGTCCAAATCAGTACGAGCATCAGAGGTTCTGGTGAGCCCTGGTTCTAATAAGAGTATGTCACCAATTTCAGGGGAGCACCAACAAAAACTTCAAATGGACACAGATGTCAAGTTAAATCCTCCCCGGCCTCCTGCACCCAGCTGGTCCCACAGACCAGAGCATCCAGTGCATCCACAGCATGTGCCTCTGCTCCCTCCTCCCATGATGTCTACACCCTACAATTTCAGTCCAGGATCTCACCCACCTGCAGACTTGCAATTGGGAGGAGCTGTGCTACAAGCTCCCAGTGGGTCATGGAGAGAAGCAGCACCTTCCTTCTCTGGGCCACCACCACCACCTGCTCCTCCTCCACAAAGTACCATGCAGCAGGGCCCCTCCTCTCTTCCAGTACCATATGGTTCCATGAGACCATTTGATAGTGTGCAAGCTTACCCACTTCCACCATCTGTATCTTCAAGTGACCACAGATTTGTGAACTTTGCTGCACCTATGCTTGGACAGGGCATACCACCTCCTCCATTTCAACCTCAAATTCCAGTGGGCAGGCCCCCTGTGGCTCAGGTTCCAATTCCTCCAGCACAACCCCTACACCACCAGCCACTGTTACAGCATCAGCAACAGCCACAGCAGCAGCAGCAGCCGCAGCAGCAACAGCCGCAGCAGCAGCAGCAGCAACCACAGCATCAGCAACATCAAGCAGGCTTCAACTCACAGCAAGAACCAGCAGCATTATTGCAGCAGATGCTTGCATCCCCAGATGCCATTCAAGTATGCCAATTGTCGCTTTTCTCTCTCTCTCTCTCTCTCCCTCTCTCTAAGCACTGGTTGATTGTGCACTTATTTGTTGCAATCTTTTTTGATGTGCTTGGATTTGAAACATGGGTGCCATTCTTCTGTGGGTTAGGCTCTTCTGAAAGATCAAAACAAGCTTCGACAGCTTCTGGAGCAGCATCCAAAGTTGATTACTCTTCTACAGGTGCTATATTCTTCTCTCTGCTTCTCACTGCATACACTCTAGGTATGTTAGTTTCTAATGTTTTCTGTCAATGACAGAAACAGCTTTTACAGTACAAGTAATCATCAGACAATCTCTCAACAGGTGGTGAGTCCCTGAACGGTGCTCTGATCTTGCAGGAAAAAATGAGCTAAGGCTCAATTTAAGAGCAGTGGCATTTAATATCCACAGGAGTCATCACAGGAAATCAGGGCTTTGTGAAATTATTTGTGTTTGATATGTCTCATTTTATACCCATACTGCTCTGCTGAGTTCCTCAGAATTCTTGTGAAATGCGCCACCTAAAAGCTGCAGATGTGCCAGCCAATTTACATAATGCAAGAATGTTGATTTAGTGCCATAGACAATGGAGGCTTTGTGTAGTAGAAATAGGCTGAATATGCAGACTGAGCTCTGGTCATCCGAGGAGGTCCTGGTGGGATCAAAAAATGGTGGAAAAAACGCTTGTTCATTTACATGTAGAACAAAACATTCTTATTAAATGTTGTTCATTTTTCTGAACTCTTTCCTTAAAATTGTCATATAATGTGCTGAAGCCCTAAACCCTAGGCGGACGTCTTTGCATATAATTCAAAATGGGGATCATATGTTGTGGAAGGATAAAATGTGCATGAAACATAGGCCTTTGGCATACTCCTGCACTTTGGGTTCAGGGTTAGGGTTAAAGATTTGTGTAAAATATGTGCTTTCAATTCCAAAATGAACACAGGTGGTAGAAATGTGAAGACCACAGCTGAGGACTTTACTGAGCACAAAGGTCTGCTCTGATTTTTTCTCCTTTCATTTCCAGCCTTGTATCATGGGAAAAAAAAAGACAAAGCAAGGTGCGATCTGGGAAAAAATGGGAACACACAATCCACATTCTTGGGTGATGATGGTTGGAACAGAAGGATGATATGCATGCATTAGTTCAGTTTGGTGATACTGGGCAGTACACATTTGTGATTGATATCAATTCATAGATGAATTCAAGGGGGTGAACCAATCAAGATACAAAGGGTCATAATGATATTCATGATATCCCACTAGTATTCTTAAAAGCCAAAATAATGAAAGCTCTAATAAACCAAGAATAGAGAACCACTAGAAAGGTTGTCTAGGAAACCTCCCAAACCTTTGTGCTCGCAAGACATTGGCTTGTCGAATCTTATCACATAGCATAGGGGCAGCATTTAACAGATCTGCAACATGACACAATGCAATCAACCTAATTTCTGTCATTGACATATGGCTTGAAGAGGCCCCCAGACAAGAGTTGTAAGCAAAAGTTTGATGGCACAATATATGAAAGGAAAGTGCTTATTCTGAGAAGAACAAATCTTTGATGTGTGTTCACAATTTTTCTCAAAGACTACAGTTAGCCATCACCCAAAAGAACACAGAATGACAGTGAATTTGAGACAAATGCCAGACATGACTTCTTTCATCTGAAGATTCCAGGAAACACTTACCATCCTTAAGACTCTGAGATCGCAGCTGCTCAAAGTCATCATCAAAGGCACTCTTAAATGTCAAGAGTGTCTCTAATGCCCGCAACTCTGTGCGCTTCTTTGCTGCTTCACTTTCAGCCTGAAAATGCAGGATAGGTTATGTTAGGCAGAGAAAATTCCTGCTCAAATCTACTATAAGAAAAACAAATGATCACAGACCTCAGTTTGCATACTCAAATTTTGGAGGGTAACCACTGAGTGGTTGCAGACTCACAGCAGCCTTCCGTGCATGAAGAGAGGCCAGCTCTGCATCCAACTTGGCCTCCTCATCTCCACTCATAATTTGCATTAACTCATGCTGAACCAATGAAACCAAAGTTCTCATGCAAACAAAGTAAATAGAAGAGACCATACAACAATTTGCATTGTTAACTACTGCAGTGCAGCATTCAGGTCATCCACCTTACAGTACAAGAGGCATAACAGAAAAGCACCAACAAAATTCTCAAAACTACATCTGCTAGTTTACACTACAACAGGTCTACTCATTTTCCTGGATCCATAGCTAGCCTTCCTGTAGCATAGGCTTTGCTTCGTGGATCTGGGGAAACAGATGTGTTTGAGGCACTTGCCTTTTCTGGCAACACAAGGCCATGAGGAATACTGAAGCTGACTTCATGGCAGTACTTCTCCCACTCAGTAAGGTCATTGTCTATAACCTGAGTTAGAAAATGCTGAGTAACAGCACCCATACCCTGCAGAACTGACAGATGCTTTCTCAGCTAGGAAACAGGAGAGATATTTACAAGTAGCACCCCATTTACATACAATATCACAAACTTGCAGATTTCTGGAAAAGAGATTCAGTGTACAAGATTCTCTTCTTATGCATGTCCCAAAAAGCTGCAAACTTGGTGACAGACAAACATGAACCATGCCTGATGTTTTTCTAGTCCAGTTCTGAGAAAAGTAGGAGCTTTGCTTTGTCTAAGCTGCAGAAAAACTTTCATTGGAAGTCAGACAGATCAGTAACTTGGAAAGACTTCCACAGGTTTCTATGTTTATGTGCACTCCACAAGATATCAGCTGCTGTAACACTTCTGCCCTAAATGACTATCCATCATGAAAAAGGGCTTTGAACTCACCTGTGCTAATGCAGCTTGAGACTCTTCAGTAGACAGACCAAGAATATGTCCGGAACAGCTGCAAATCAAATCACTGAGTTGCTCAGAACAAAAATCAAAGCAGAATCCTCACCTGCTACCTTGGCAGCAAAGTGAAAACTTTCAATATGGATGTGGATGAAACAGGGAACACACCATTATTTTCCACTAACTCTGGGAGAAAATAAGACTGTTTGTTGATTGCAAGGATAGAGTGCCATTATTCTCATGAATTTGAAACCCTACTATTGATGTGGATGAAGAAGGGAATTAACATAATTCTCCACTAACTCTTGGTGAAAAGAAGGTTGTTTTGATGATTGCAAGGATAGAGTGGCATTTTTCTAGTGAATTTGAAACCCTACATCCCAGTATCTGAGGTTTTCCACCTACATGGAGATGCACATGTATGTAAAGCAGGAAATTATAAATAGCAGATGACATACTGCTGTAGGTGGAGAGTGTTGAACTTACACTTCCATCTGGTCAAAATACTCCGTGGAAATCTGAATAACCTGAGACACAAAGGAAATACATGCACACGAGATGTTGTCCAGTTCAAAGCCTCATACATTAACTTCTTATGCAACATCAACTGCCCTTCTTTGTAGATAGAAAACCTCATGTATTACTCTTCTGCAGTAACTTTGATTGCACAAAAAACAGTAAAGGACTTTGTGCTTTGATTCCAGCCTAAGGACTCTCCGCATTCTTAGCTCTCAAAAATCTTCCAACAAACATCGCCCGACATATATGTATGTCTCCAATTCTGCAGGCCCGCAAAAACCCTAGCAGCAATCTAGCCTGCAAAATGGGAAGAGGAGCAAGGGGTATAACCAAGAGGCAGATATGGGAACTTCACTTACAACATTATGACAAGAGGTATAGCAAAGAGGCAGACATGGAAAATTCACTTACGGCATTGATGACATCGTCGATGAAAGCTTGACTGTCGAATGCAAGATAGTGCACAGGGTACAAAGCCGGCAGAGACTCCAGGGAAAGAAGTGTATCAGATTTGGTCCCGCCTTCTCCTCCTCCTCCTCCTCTTCCTCCTGCTGCCGCCACTTGATCCTCCCCGATCATCACCTTCTCTTGTGCTCTTATAGCAAAAGAAGAAGAAGAAGAAAAGATTCCGTCCATTGCCACCACGCCATCACACAAACACAGAGGGAAGCAAACTGCAGGAAAGACGAGAGGAGGAAGAAGAAGAAGAAGAAGAGGCGGGAAATTTTCGAATAACACATTATTAATTGGAATGGGGACCTTCGTCGATGCATCAAGGATGAAAAAGATCCATCCATGAATAGATTGTCTAATAAAAATCATCGAATTTGGTGATCTTTCGTAGTCTAGGAAAATTGCTGCAATTAATTACGTTACCAAAACAGAGGACCAAATTCCAAAGTGTGAGGAATTGAAGGTGCCTAGGACCAGTCTGGGCCCGCATTTAAGGAATGTTGGGGTAGAAAAGCCCGTGAGCGAACATTTAAGCCTCAGGGCAGGTTGGATTCAAGGAGAGGGCTCCATTGTCTCTGGTGTTCAAACAAAACTTGAACCCCTCTTATTGGCACATCAACACTAAAAAAAAAATCGTCAAAAATGATAGAGTGGTGATCGGTGATGAGTAGTAGTAGTTCGACACTATTTGAACTGAAAAAATCTCCAATGAATTTCGTATTGTATTCAGAGAGGTGCACTTACAGAGCAGAGCATACAAGCTCATAGAGCATTTCAAAAAGTATTTCAAACGCCCATAGATGCTATGCATTTCATCTTTTGAAATGCTTGCAGTAGTTTAAAAAAAGAAAGTTCCCATGATACCCAATGGGGTACTCGCCGTGTATCATAAGAAAACAATAAAAACTACAAGATCTGTCGAATATTTACACCTTGTATCACCCTCGACCATGAATTGGAATTGCGTCCATTTGGGATCAACCATGTTTCCTCAGGGTGTTGTTGTTGTCGTTGTTGTTGTTTTTGAGGGGGAGTAAGAAGAAGCAATGGCTATCGAAGAAGAAGTAGAAGAACCCAATCTCGATTGTGATAGAAATCAGTCCTTCATGGAGATATGTAGACTAAAGCTGATGGAGCACATCAAGGGAACAGGGCTGAAAGCCATGTTGCTGGGTCAATTCCTAAGCCTCGTTGTCGCTAGCATAGGGTTCTCGAATGCAGTGATGGCAAGAAATGGCATAGATGCACCCACAACCCAATGTTTTCTTTTCTTCCTGCTCGTGGCAACATTTTACGGCTCCATCTTCCTCTACAGAAAGAAGCAGTCCCAGATCTCCCCGTGGGTGTATCTTCTGCTAGCGTTTCTAGATGTGCAGGCCAATTCCCTCGCTATGAAAGCATATCAATACACTTCCATCACCAGTGCCATGCTCTTGGATTGCTGGGCCATCCCTTTGGTGCTCTTTCTCACATGGCTCGGATTGAAAACTAGGTATGCAGCAGGACATTTTGTGGGAGTGGCAATCTGTATACTAGGGTTGGTTGTTGTCATCTTCTCCGATGTGCATGCACAGGATAGATCTTCCGGAGGCAGCAATATCATTCTGGGTGATATTCTTGTGATGTTAGCAGCTACACTTTTTGCAATTTTGCATGTGAGTGAGGAATTTGTGGTGAAGAGTACAGGGGATCAGGTGGAGTATTTGGCATATATTGGCTTTTTTGGTGCTCTCATCAGTGTTGGCCAGATCTATCTGCTGGAATGGGAGGGGCTTCAATCTATTCATTGGACGGTGAACTCCATAAGTGCACTTGTAGGATCCTCATTTTCAGGTTTTTGGTATGCCACCTTCGTGCCCTTCTTGCTGCGAATGAGTGGTTCCACCATGCTGAAGCTCTCCCTCTTGACTTCAGACATGTGGGCAGTTGCAATCCAGGCACTGATTTTTGCTGAAGTTGTTGACAACCTCTATTTCATCGCCTTTGGCACAGTGGCTGCTGGCTTGATTGTGTATGCTATTGCTGGAGAGCTTTCTAATGATCCCCTTTTAGGAAGAGGAGGAGCTTCATCAGCTCTTGTGCACCATAAAGACTACAAGTACACAAGAATTGAGCAGTTGCGAAGAGAAGTGACTACTGAGCGAGCTGAAGTTGAAGAACCATTGCTTCAAAGCAGATGAGGTCCCCAACCTCCCTCCCAAACCTCACAAACCCACCCTCTATTCTTGATGAAAATGCAGCACTGACTGAAGTAATTTTTCTCTGGGTCCTGTTCCATGAATCCGGCTAGAAAAGCAAATGATTCTGGTATTCTGAATCCACTTCCTTTGTCTCTTCTATTCATTAAACTCACACCCTTGACACACACCAAGCACTCCAAATGGGTCCTGGATTCAATCAGTTAAAATCCTGAGAACGTTACCAACACTTCCAATTGCAAAATCAGTTCTGTCATAGATGCTATAGATCATGCCAGATCATGCTATAGATGCTCACCCACAATAGTGGTCAATATGTAAACCAATTCACATGCAAACTTTGTGTGTCGGGGTAAGTTAGGGCTTCTGAGCTCCTAGGGGAAGAAGGGAGGGCCAAATTTGTCTCCTTTACTGCCTGCTTGCTTCCAAACTCAGCAGCTTGTTCCTGTCTTCAAACAAGGAGGAACCAACCAAATAAACATTAAGGGTGAAGAGATTGGGCAATAGGTTTTTGTGAGAGGAGGAGAACCCACAACTTTCTTGAATATATGTGAGATGCATGGGATGGACTCTATAGAAGTGAAATCCATGTAAAAAACAGGAGTATTACCAAAAGACCTGAACGGACATTGTGACAATCTGGGAAACAAACCTGTGTAGCTCTACTAAGCATCTTGTAATCAAAAAGAGACCTCCATTCACTCAACATGAAAAAAGGTTACCCCAATATCCAGTGTGAGAATCTGATGTCTACACTGAAGAAGTGCAAGAGGTATGCATGCCCACCTGACAGAGGCAAGTTAGTGCAGATCTCATGAAGAGAGGAAAAGGATGTCAGGGGCATCCAACCCAGACCTTCAATAGCTTCAATCCAGTCCAAGGTCTTTGATCTGCCCTCTTGCTCTGGAGACACTACTGTAGAGCAAATACATAATAATTGACACCTTTTTTTTTTATGTCTTTATAATTTGGTGGAACATTATTTCTTTGCATTTTTTTCATAATTTTAAATGTTGAAAGCCCAAAGAACCTTTCAAAGAAGTTGTTTATATTTATAGCCAAATTTTCATAATTGAAAAAATAATTGAAATGGGATTTTCAAAAATAAAATGATTCTTTGGCACTTGAATCTCAAACCTCAAAAGGTATTGTGGTATATAGAGGCTGTTGAATAGGCTTGTGTGTAGGTGTGAAGGAAAAATATTATGATCAATGAAGTTGATGGATGGGAATTTGATGAATCAAATTTATTGAACTAATTTATTGGCTTAATAAATTCTAATGGAAATGATTCATTGAAGTTGGTTTAGGTAGGACAACTATAAAATTCAAAAATATTTTATCCTACCAATTTTCAATGTTGAATCTAGTTAGCCCATTCTCAAGTAAAAAGGGCATGAAAAAGGTGTTTTTTAAAAAATTTCTCCTTCTTTTTTTTCCAACACCACATTCACAAGCAAATTTTTAATATCTTCTCCACCAATTTGCATCCCATTTGTTTTCAATTGAATTCAAATTCAATTCTATTCAATTCAAATTTCAGTCAATGTATTTGAACTCAATTCAATGAAATATGAATCCAATTTAATTCAAGGCACATGTAATCTCATTCAATATTTTCATTTGAATGGAATTTTTTTTTTAATTTTTAAAAAAAAATCATCAATTGATTGTCATGGGTAGTGTATAATAATGTAGATCCCAAATGTGTAATAAGGTTTGTGAAAATTTCAAGGGACAAATGAAAACGGTAGAAAAGGACCATTATTTTCAATATTCAATAGGATAGGATTATGTGTAGGCTTGAACATGTTTTTCTACACGAATGGGATTTGGACTTGGTGGATTGAATCTTTTCTTCTCAATTATCTTAGTGAACTAACACATTTACAATGAAGTTCTTGCAGATTATTTATGCATTTTGTTTATTACCATAGTAAGGGGCAACTCAAACAAAACATGCATATCAAATAATTAATTAATTTTTAAGATTATATTTCAAAAATAAACTATTCCAAAATATTTCTAAACAATTCTTCATTTTCCTTTGAGAAATTTATTCTTGAAAAAAAAGTAAAATTTGAAAATTTTGACATTTTTACAAATAATGTAATTTGTGCAAAAGCCACCAAGGTCCTACAATATGTACTTGTTTCAATAGGATATACAACTTTGTTTCTTTTGTCCTTCTCAAAACCGTCGGCTTTTGTCATACTTCACAAGGAGGATATAACAAAAGCAAATTGTGTTGATAAAATGTTTTTGGTCATACGCCAATCAAAGTGGTCTATTACAAACAAACAAACAGAAAAACCTTAAAAACATTTGTGTTTTGGGATGCATAACAACCAATTAAAATAATTAATATAAATCATAATAAATATTTGTGCTCTTGCAAATTCCTAGATTAAAAATGATAATAAACAAAATTAAAAATAAAAATTTTACTCAACCAATAAAGCAAGACAACATGCAATTAAAAAAAAATGTGCATCTAAAATATTCCCTAAAATAACACCACAATTTGTCCCATGTCCTGTGCCCAAGAGTTTGGGCTTGTATTGTATCCATGTGACTAAGGCAAAACACTAATATAATCCCATAAGTATTGATTAAAAAAATCCCTTTATTTCAGGGGTCAATCAAAGTGGCTCATTGTTTTTTCAAAAACATTACGCTTTGGGATGCACTCACATTTGGATGTACCCACAATTAATTAATATGAATTGCAAATAGGTATAAATATTAAAATTGTATAATGTATATACACTTACACACACACACAACACTAGTATAGACATATTTTCTTTTCAGATGTTTGGATTCAAAAACACCCTCTATTTTTTCCTTTTTTTCATGATACCCCTCAAGTATCACGAAAAAAAAGAAAGGGTTTTTACACTAGGTAAAGCCCTCTGCCACATTCTTTATTGGATTAATAGGCCCATGCTCAACGCCACTTCTCACACCCCTTAGAGCATCTCCAACGGTGCTCAGTATGTGATTCCAGACAGTCAAATTTATTATGAAAAAGTCAAAATGTGCCAGTTTAGCTTATGAAATTGGTTTATTGCACCAAATTCGTGCGGCTTGCCGTGGCTGGCAAAAGGCGCAACACAGTTGTGCACCTCCCAAAAAGAGTGTAATAAATTGCACCTGACTGCGGCTCAGTATTTCTGATTGGTCGATCACAATGATTGGTCCATGTGGTTTGCTATTAGTAGTCCCCCATTTATGTGCAGTTCCAGTTTCACTTTTATTGGTGGGGTTGCCCCAAAAAAAAAAGCAGATAAACTTAGACATTTAATTTCACTATCTAGAGTTACATACTGAGCACCATTGGAGATGCTCTTATGCTGATATATCCTGGGCCTCACGCGTAAGATATACCAACATAAGTGTTGGACGGTTATTACCCCCTACGTAATAACCGCCAAACACTCGTTGTATTTATCCCCTTTGGCATGTACCCAATTTTTTTTCCCACCTCAAAACAGTTACTCTCCCTGGGGTAAGGATAAACCTCAAATATGTACTCTGCCAGTTAGGGCAAAGACATGGTAAATAACATTTACCAGTGATGGTAGCATAATTAAAAAGGTACCAAAACTTTATTTGAACCAATTAGTTTTATTTCCCCTTTCACACTGAAAAGCTCCATCACAGCCCCTTGAATTGCAGGCCATGAATTCTGTCCAGTAGTCCTTTTTACTCCCTTTTCACACTGAAAACCCCAGCACAGCCCAATGAATTGCAGGCCATAATTTCTGTCCAGTAGGCTTTTTTCGCCCCTTTTTATACTAAAACCCCAGCCCAGCCCCTTGAATTGCAGGCCATGATTTCTGTCCAGTAGGCCTTTTTTGGCCCCTTTTTACACTGAAAACCCCAGCCCAGCCCCTTGAATTGCAGGCCATGATTTCTGTCCAGTAGGCCTTTTTCCCCTTTTTTCACTGAAAACCCGATCACAGCCCCTTGAATTGCAGGCCATGATTTCTGTCCAGGAGGCCGTTTACCCTTTCCACACTGCAAGCCCAATCACTGTCGCTTGCAGCCCATGAATTCTGTCCAGTAGGCCGTCTCCCCTTTCACACCGAAGACACCAACCACACCATCTTCACCCAAACACAGAGCCAAGAGAGAGAGACACACAGAAAGAGAGAGTGATTGCAAAAGACGAGCGTTTGGGTCGCATTTTCTTTGGATTATTCTTGTGCGCGACGGCGGATTTTGCACGAGATTGTCGAGCTTGGATCAGTGGAATAGTAGTAAGTGGTAGTTGTGTAAAAGCATGGCTGCTGTTGCGTCGCCCTTGCTGTTGCAGCCTTCTTGGGCTTGTAAGCTCTCCACACCTGGTATGGTTTCTCGACGGTGGCATCTGTTGCACCCCTCCGCGTCAAGTGGTGTTTTTTTTTGGCGGGGGGAGGGGGGTGGGGGTGTATTTGCATCTCCCATTGCATGCCAGTAGTATGCTTTAAGAAGCTTCGAACAGAATCCAGTATAGGTCCTCGTCGTCCTGTGAAATGCTTGGGGGGATTAGGGTTTTTCTTTCTTTGTAACTTCGGAGCTCTTGAATGCTCTTTGGAGCAGCTTGGAGAATATATATGTACTGCGGTTCTTTAGATGGAAAGGAATGTAGTGAGTGAAGAGAGGAGCAACAGAGGGGCAAATCCTCTGCCTCTCTCGCCACCCTCTTAAACCCTAATTTGTCTGAAGTGGATACTTGAAAGTATATCTGATTCTTAATTGTTCTCTGGAGAATTTCTATGTTCTTCAGCACATTGTGGGAGTACTAGATTTCGTGCATTGACATGAGGAGCCAGCACGCACAAGATTCCATCTACCAGCCTGGGTTTTCTAGCTTTGACATGGGTGGAAATCAAACTCTCCTCTTAGAGTAGTTCTTCTTGGGGTCTTAATGGGATGTGAGACTGTGGGGAAGGAGACTTCAGGGCACATGCTTCAAGTCCCTAATTATTTTCTGCATACTTGTCGTTGACAGGTGTCTCCTTCACTAATTCTTACCAAGAAATGACGGTGAAGATTTCACAAGTGCACACTCTAAGATTAAGTTGTTCCATGCAAGGAAAGGCACTACATTATAGATCTACTGGTGGTGGCAGCAGTAGTCACCGTGCTGTTGTTGCTGCTGAATACAGGTTGCGGACATTTCAATCCATTAGCTGATTCTCATGCATCTTTTCTGATGAGAATGTGCAATAGAAAACTGGCACTGATGCTCCCTGACTTCTATCCTGCAGACGAGGAGGAGGTGGTGGTGGTGGTGGTGACTTTATGGCTGGTTTCTTGCTGGGGGGGGTTGTATTTGGTGCCCTTGGCTACCTCCTTGCTCCCCAGGTATGTAGTTGCATTGCCAATCCTTCTGGTGTTTACTCCAGGACAGCATGCAGGAATGGGTTGCACAGGATGTAAGTATTTGCATACATATACAATACTGTCAGAGGGCCAATCAATCTCCAGGAAAAAAAAGGCTCAAGATATGAGTAGAACCTGTGTCTGGCCTTTTTGTGCAGATCACTAGGTCCATATCAGAGGAAATAGAGAAACAGGAAGGAGATGAACCACCAAAGAAGCCAACCCAGTTTCTTGAAGATGATGAAGGACTTGAGGTGGGCTTGTACAATCATGCTGACCCCTCAACAAATGTAAGTGAGGTTTAAATACACCAAGGAATCATCTCTACTATTGTCCCTATGCAGACAGCATTCCTCATGTCCAGTATGAATGGTTCAAAACTAGCTTGGCAAAAGTACTGAACGAGGTCACCGACATCTGCAGACAAACTTGTGTTATTGAGATCCTAATGCCCACTTTAGGTGAGCCTAGTCCCTCTTGACCTTTATCCATGGCCACTCTATTTTTCAATATTCAGGAGGGTAGAATCTTGAGAGTCTGGTTATTGACTGGAATTTCTGTTCTGTGCAGAAGACCCGGAAGAATTTGAACGAGAAAATTGCACAGCTGAATGCAGCTATTGATGATGTATCCGCCCAGTTAAGATCTGAGGATGGCTTTGGCATCCCCAATGCAGGCACTGCAGAGCTTGAATCAGCTGCGTAGTGGGTCCCAGGATTCATATCTCCTGCTCACAGCATTTCAGTGTGGAATGCTTCCCTTATATCATCATACTCCAATAACCAGGAGGGAAGTGTTGGCTGTGCCTGATGGAGTCATTTTTTTGTTAGGGCAGTGCTAATGGGTCTTCTCAGAAAGAGCTGAATCTAACTGTAGAATGAGTACTCAGTTTTTGAACTACTTGCTTTAACCCTTTAATGCTCAGTGGGTTTTAGAGTTTCTGGCTGTGATTGGACCCCAGTCTCCTCTCCATATGTCTGGTAGAGTTGGGGACCCGACAACTTACTGATATGGCACTGTGTGTGGATAGTCTTAGTATTCATAAAGCTTCCAAATTGTGAAGATCAGGGACATCCAAACTGGAGTTGACATTATTAGGTTATCTGGTAGGGTTTAACCAGTTGGACATGTGAGCATTCAAGGGCTGAGTGTTTTACAAAGGTCCTCCATTTCTATTGAACAGAATGAGTAACTTTGTTTGGCTTGTGAACTAAATGGCATCTCCAAACTCACAGATACTAAAAACTAATCATAGCTGAAGCAGGATGGGAACTTCCTCAAAAGGTAATAAGCCCTATTGCATCTCAATCTATGGCCAACTAAGTAACTAAGCAATTCACATCCTCTAATATTTTCAGAAGCAAAAAGTTCCAGGTTTTTGAAATTTTCGAAGAACTTCTGGTTCTCATGAAAGAACCAGCAAACAACCAGCAGTTTAGGGTAGGTTCTTTGATTTTTTAGAACCTTGGTTAAGGATCAAAACCAGTTTCTATGATATTTTAGAACCTCCAGTCAAGGATCAGAACTAGTTCTTTGATTTTTGAGAACCACCTTATTGACTACTGGTCAAAAACATATGTGCACTTTGAAGGCTACATTCTAATCCTCACTGATCGCGTTGGGATTACAGATAGTTCTTCAAAATGTTTGATGGCTTACACATCCATCACATGCAGTGAATAGTCCCAAATTTGGCAGAAGCCATGAACCGTGGTCAAATTTTTAAAAACTTTTAACCATTGATGTCAATCAGGAAATCCAGAAATTGGGTGTTGCAATATGTGTTGTTGGAACATGCTCTTAGAGTTCTATCTTGCAAACCTATTCAAATTTCATTATATACCTATATTGAAGATGATGATGCTTCTTCAAAAGCATGAGGGTGTACTGCAAAACCCACCAAGAAACATGAGCATAAATGTGAAGAAAAACCGTAAGAAAAAACCCATTAATGTGAGTGTAAAAATAGATCGAGGAAAAAAATATTAAACTCCTGCAGCAAAAAACCGCAGGTTTTGATAATTAGATCAAACATATCTGAAAGCTCAGTGTTGGACACAGAAGCAATGGAGACATCACTAAGTAACAATGGTTGTGTGGTGGTGAGGAACATGGGCTGCACATTGTGCTCATTGGTGATGGCATTGGTGATGATGTCTCTCCATTGCTTCCTTCTGGGTTCTTCTAACAAGCTGCTGAGTGTCAAAAGCCATTTCACAATCCAGTGATGCTGGTAAGCTGACAAAAACCGCAGCTGCCAATTCAGTGACCTCATGTTGTACAAGGGTTCAGATGTTGTTTTGCTACTAAACTACCAGCTCATCTGAAACATCCGCCATTTAGCTTCCAGTAAGTAAGTGTCCATAGCAGTAGCTGAGAAATGAAGAATTTGTTGGGGAGTTTGCTGTTGCTATCAAGCAAATGCTTGGGACTAGTCTTGGGTATGATGCAAATGGCAACTACAATGTATGGGACCCCCATGTGAACCCATTGATTCTTAGCACCCCAATTATTTCTTTGGGCAATGGAGGAGCTTCTTCTTGTTTGGTTCAGATGTTGTGGATCTACAGTTGTGGAAGCAAATGACTTGTGTGTTTGGCACATGAAGAGACATTTGTTTTGCTGGTTGTCAGTTACAATTGGGGTAACTGTTGTAGTGTGCCTGGTGTAACCGTTATGGGTTGTTGCTGCCAAAGGGTTTTGATGGGTGGCAGTAATGGTCCATGTCTGGTTTCCCTTCATCACTGGTTTTCTGCCCTCTGGTACTCACTTAAAACTCTCTCTTACTTGTAAGCAACACCACCCACCTCTTTCTCTATCTTACTTGCCAATTTTCCTGCCAGGCTGAAGTGAATCACAATCTCTCTGTCTCTCTGTCTCTCTCTCTTGCTCATTGGAGATTAAGTGTGTGTTTTAGCAAGTTCACATCTTTCTTGCAATTTCTGTGTCTTTTTCAGTGTCCAAAGCTTGGCACTCACATTATCCTTGTGTTTATGCAACAAAGGTTAGATTTTCCCATGCACAAAATACACACCTATAGTGTATTTGGAAGCTGACAAATCATCTCTATTGTTTCAAGCTCAATCTTCACATTCTACTAACATCTAGAATCTCCCTTGCTGCACCAAATCCAAAAATTTGCAATTCTTCAAATCCCTTAAGACTTCACTTGTGTTTGCTAATAATATCTTTAGACTCTTTTAGACATTAGATTTATTTATTTTCCTTTCTTTTTCCTCTTTCTAGAATTTTCAGTCCCTCAAGAGAAAAAGTTCATTCTCTCCACTTACAAGAAGGTTATGTACATAATTGGAGAGGAAGATCAACAAGTTAGTTGATTATTTCTCTTCTTCTTCTAGACTCCTGATTTCCAAACTGCACAAAAGACTTGAGCCTGACCCAAACCTTGAAGATCCATTTTTAAGTGGAATTTGTATTGTTACACAATTGGCATAAATTCTACGTTTTCTGGTGACTCTTGCATTCATTTGGGTACATATAGAAGCAAGCTTTTAAAGAGAACCAAAGGAGCAGATTTTATTATAAGTAGCTGGAATTTGTGACACAAAGTGAGTGAGCATTTTCTTTCGACCTCTTTCATATTGTAGGAGAGTGATGGTTTGTCCAAAATTCTTCTAATTTCCAAAGACTTACTTACTGTTGGATGTTTGCAACAGCATCAATTTCATTCTCAGATGACAATTTTTGTTGTATCAATGTGTTGATGTAAAAAAATCACAATTGTTACATTCAGAACTC
>Ga0209611_10007007_pt1 | contig 18191 bp, 14 predicted proteins | sample S1TSphgellanicum_3_FD_187693 | JGI IMG/M metagenome (GOLD analysis project Ga0209611, IMG submission 187693) | Host-associated microbial communities from peat moss isolated from Minnesota, USA - S1T2_Fc - Sphagnum magellanicum MG (SPAdes) (version 2) | ecosystem: Host-associated > Plants > Peat...
ATTTTTGAAATCTGATGATTTTTCCCCCAAAAAATCAAAGAATCTACAGTGGAATATTCCCTATTCAATTTATTTTTTCACATTCGTGCGAATTTTAGCAGAAAGAAATATGGCTGTTCACAGTTTGCATCTAGATGGAATGGTTTTTTTTTTTTTTTTTTTTTTTTTTTTTTTTTTTATTTTTTGTGTTCTTTTTTTTTTTTTTTTTTTTTTTTCATTTTCTATTATTAATATTAGAGTTCATTCATTTCTTCTTGCTACAAAATTGAATAAAATATGATACAAATGTCAAAATTGGGTCAGATCATGTGCATAGGATTTGTTCAACCCTTTTCTTTGAACCAAAGTTTGTTTACCAATAGATGCTAAACTTCTACTTCTTTAGCCCCATAATAGGTATTGCAATCTTTGAGCACTACAACAATGCATCATCAGGTTAAAGGATCATGTTAACCCAGTATTTTATTTTTTTCATTTTTTGATTTTACAAAAGTGGATGACTCAATTGTGGATGAATGCCAACTGAGTGGACATTGAGTTTCACCTTGGTAACCTATCCTCTAAAGAATAAGTTTTCTAGGGTGTTTGTTATGGTGTTTATTTTTTCATATTGAAAACTTTGAGGAATTTTGTAAAACATTTTCAAAATTAGTTGAATTCACATTAGAAAAAAAAAGATCAAAATTTTCCCAATTTTCTTTGTCAAAAATTTGAAAATAAAACACTATATAGGATATGAATGTGGTTACTAGGTAAGTAGCATGTAGATGGTTAGGACATAGGTGGAAAGTAGTGAGTTGTTACATTGTTATTACATCTATGTATTAAGGAAAGTAGTTTGTTTGTTTTGTTTCTCATGTTGAGATCTCCCAAATCATAGTGCCCTTGTCGTGGTCTTCTTACCATTGGAAGGCCCTCAATGAGGGCCATAGTGAACCAGCACCCACCAATGTACCAATTGACTGATATGTCTATAGGATGGGTTGGGTTTTTCCATCCAACTCATGACCCTGCTTTAACCAACATTGTATCGCAGTGAACCTTTTCAGGCTGCTCATTTTAACCTTTTTCTTTCGGCCAATCTTTTTCCAACCTTCACCTCCAAGCTAGCTATCCTATTGACTTAGCTACACTATTGACCTACAGCTTGGCCCTGCCTACTAACTAACAACCAACCCCCTTACCTAATCACCCTATCCACCTACTCTCTATCTTTTCCTAGTTAAACCTTGCATTTTGGCAAAACATTTATCTATTCTAGATTAAACTTTTTTTTTTGGGGCAAAATTTTTATCTCTTCATGTTTAAATCTTTTGCTCTTGACAAAACCTTTTTTTTTTTTTTCAAAACCTTTATCTCTCAACAAAAAAATTATATTCTTAATTAAATTTTGACCTTTTGACAAAAAAAATTATCTTTTGTCGACTAAACCTTCATTTGTTGGCAAAACTTTTATCTTTCTTGGCTAAATTTTTTGCTCTCAACAAAACCTCTTTATTTCCTTGTTAAAACCTTTATTTTTTCTTCTTAGCTAAACTTCTATCTTTCAACAAAACTTTCATCTTTTGTTGGCTAAACTTTTTTTTTTTACAAAACCTTTTTTTTTTTGGCTAATCCTCTATCTATTACTGGATAAACCTCTACCTCTTAATAAAACATTTTTACTTTTTGGTTAGACATTTACATTTTGAAAAAACCATTGTACTATCTAACTAAATTTCTACATTTTAGCAAATCCTATATACTAGCCTCCTACCTACATACCCACCCACCCACCTACTTACTTACCCACCCATCCATCATTGTGCCTACCTAGCATTTGCACATTGTCAACTTCATTGATGAAATTATAACATAATTTGCATGTAGCATGAAGCAAACCCATTAATAATTATTTTAAATATTATTCGAACCCATCATGACAGTAAACTATTGACCCCAAATGTGAATATTTCAATCACAAGAAGTTTTTCAAGATCAAATCTAAAACTCCACCTCCACTTGGGACCATTTAATGTATCATGAGTTAATTTAATTAAATAACAAATATCTAATTTAATTAAACAATAAGCTTGATAAATTGAAAATTAGGGAGACAACAAACATGTATGAATTTTTGCACAATTTTTTATTAATGGAAATCAATCCTAGGTTGGATTTTGAAAGGAAATTTTCATGTATGTAATAAATATTATTTTTTAATCATTAATCTGTGATAACTCAAACACAATATCAAATTTTACCTCCAACAAAATAGTATACAATTACGAATTAAAATTGTACTTTCATTTACATTTTTGTATTTTGCACAAAAGAAAACATACTCCTTCAATGACATTTTTTGTTTTTTTTCATAAATCCAATGTGTGCAACATATCAACAACAATAATCACCAAAATTCTATTAAATGTCTTAATCCCTAAAATCAAATGGGAGAATAGGTACATCCCAATCCTCTTTCCAAAACCTAAATTCAGAATATACTTATTAGATGTGCTCCTTAACCAACTACTTTCTTCCTTATTATTACTTTGATTATTTTTTAAACATTACCCTTCCTATATTTTGGATTTCATCCTTGAAACCCTTGAAGTTCAGAGCATAGAAAGCATACATGTTAAGTATTACAACCAAAATTATTATTTAACACCTACTTCCTAAAATATTTGCATACCTATATATGGTTGTGGGTGTAATCACCCTAACACATACCATTAATAGTTGTAATCATTGTTTTTTTTTAAAACATTTAATTATTTAAAAAAATTACAATTGAATTTTTTTTACACAATGTTATTTTCCTTACATTCATATACATATTTCAAAAAATGAAAATCAATCTAATGAGTAAAAAATACACAAAAACATTTTTTATGTTATGTAACTAGTGTTTTAAAGTGATAATCCAATAATAAAAACGCAAAAAACACAATTTGGATCTTTTTAATTGATATTTTTGAAACAAAATTAATATAAAATTTTAAATAATAAAATTTTAAAAGCTTTGAAATTTTTTTAAATCTTTTAATATGATGTGCTGAAAAGATTTCAAGAATATTTGTGAAAAAACAATGAAAAAACACATGTTTAAGGTGGTAGGTGTGCCTTTTATTAATGTAGTTGGACCCTTGTGCATGAGGTTATGCCTCTTGTCATTGGTTTGTTGCCACAAGTTGTTGGTTATGAATCATGGATTTGAATTATATGTACCATTATCATCCACCTCTCATGTAAATGCATATTTCATAGTTATATGCCTTTGTCACATTAAAGTGCATTTTTATAAAGGAATCATGCATTCTCCTTTTCAACATTGTTAAAAAACCTCCTAGTGCTAGCTAATTATTTTGAGAGAAAAACCCTCACATTAAAACATTCAAGCACAACACAATCTTCATCAATACCATCATCATTATGCCTTGAAGAAAAAGACCCTTGGCAAATGCTTTTAATTGTTCCAAATGGTGGCCTTTTGGCCTTCTTTGTTTATTCTTGGTTGCTATGAAAAGCATATAAAGCCCAATTAATACCATGTTCTTTTCTCTTTGCCACCCACCCCAAAATAATTAGTGTTAACATGTGGGTGAACATGTGATTAATTGTCATTTGCAACTAACTTTGGTTACTTTTGTGATTGAAAATCACATCACACATTTTTTGGTCACATTTATGATTATGTTGTGACTATTAGGTTTTTTAATCTTCTAATTGAATTGGTTTTCACACTATTTTCATCTTAAAATGCTTTCATGTGGTCCATTAGTTAAAAAAGTGACCCAAAAATGATGATTAATACTTACGTATACATTATAACAATAGTAGAAATCTTGTTGTTTGCAATTAATCACTATGCAACTAACATGCAATTGGTTGTCATTTGCAACTATCTTAGTCATGTTTGTTACTACAAATTTGGTATTATATAATTTTTGGGCCATAAGGTTGTGTGTGCAACTAACATGCAACTAAATGTGTACAACATGGACACATGTCGTAAAAATAATGGCCTAAACTAATACATACTTAAATTAATATACTTAATATATCTACTATCGCAACCTTAGCCTTGAGCTCGCGACCAAAGCAAGGGTTTGTAAAGGTGCAGGCCAAGACTAAACCCGGGAATCACACTTCATGCTCCTGATAGTGCAAAAGAGTGTGAGGGAATGAACCCTCACACTCCCAAGTGAACTCCCATTTTGGGAGTTGGAGTTTCAATGGACTCTTGAATTTTTAGAGGGAAATTGCAGGGGTCAAAACTCATTGGATTGAAATGTTCCTTATATCATTAGAAAGAGCTTGGAATGTAGATGTCTAAAATGGGCTTGCATGACCCATTTGGACACCTGAAACACAAGTTATGGTCAAAAGAAGGGCCATGAGTCAAATTGGCAATTTGACTCCCGACCACTAAAAGTTGGGAATCACCTCGCTTTCCTTGTGTGAAGATGGCGTGCGGCATACCGTTGGAAAGCTCTCGACAAGTTCTACAACTTTGCTTTAGACCTCATCTCAATCAGAGGTTTGCAAACAAAGTTATGGGACTCCAAAACCACAGAAGTCCCAACTTTGGGAATTTCGGGACTCCCATTAAAATGCCATTTGGATGCCAGTCTCGTGGCCAGGCACAGAGTATTCTATAAGGGGGAAGGTGGTGGCTTCCTCGAAGTCCGGGCCATGGTGAGTCTTGTGAATCCAAGTTAGCCCGTGGCTCATTCTAGCACCAAAAATGTTCCAGCTATGCACTAACCAATTTGTTGTTTAATTTGTGCAAGTCTATGTGAGTGATTAATCGCTTGTCATTTTTTCTAGTCCCATCTTGAAGCTCCAGCACACCCCTTTACCTTCCAAGTGCTGCGAGCCAAAGAGCATGCCCTAACTCCTTACTCTTCCGCTATTTTCACTTCAGACCCACATTTGATTTTATCAAAAAGTTTAGGAATGCGTCACATCTACCTAGGATATGTATAATAGTATTTCCAATGTAAGGTTAAACCCATGTTAATTAAGGTTAACCTAAACTAATCATTGTTGAATTAATTAAAAATTTGTACTAACCATGGCTAAATTAAATTAGATTAAATTGAATTAAGCTAACTTAAATTAAGTTAAACTAACCATGGATAAATTAAGCTAGGCTAAATTAATTATGGCTAAACTAAATTAAGTTAAATTAAATTAATCTAAATTAACCATGGCTAAATTAATTTAAAATAAATTAAATTGGGCTAAACTAACCATGGTTGGATTAAGTAAAGTTAAATTATGTTAAATAACCATAGCTAAATTAACTAAGGCTAAACTAATTATGGCTAAAATAAATTAAAATAAGTTGAAATTAATATGGCCAAATTAAATTAAGCTAAATTAATTATGGCTAACAAAATTAAGCTAAAATAAATTAGGCTAAACTAATTATGGCTAAATTAAGTTAGGTTAAACTAGTTATGGCTAAATTAAGTTCCACAAAATTATTTATGGTTATAATAAATTAGGCTAAACTTACCATGGTTTAAATATATATTATAAGTTTTCAAAAAAAAATTTCAAATGTTTTTAAATATTTTATTTTGGCAAATAGAATTATTTTATTTTATTTTATTTGGATTTTTTTAATGTAAATTTTATTTTTTAAAAAATTATTCAGAATCAATTAATATGATAATATTAATAATATTATAAGCAATCGTAATTATTAACTAAAAATTTATTGTAATTATAATGATAATCAATTATATATCTATTAAATAAATATTTTATATTTATATATACTATTTATGTTAAAATATTTATGGTAAATAGGCTACATTAATTAACTTACAAGTACTCAAACATCCTAAGCTAATTACTAGTTTAGGGTATGTAATAATATTTAAATAATATCTTCATTATAAGTAATCATAATTATTAAAAAAATCTTATAGATTATCTTTGAAGTGCAAAGGAAATAGAATATTAAAAAATTAACAAGAAGAAAAATAAGAAAAATAAGCTTTCCAAATTACTAAACCTTTTTTCTTATTGTTGGAGTACTTGATCAAAACCTATGATGTTCACATGTTTACCCTATAACCTGAATGGTTACAGAATGTGTATGAATACTTATTAGATGGAGTGATGTTAGAAAGATTCACAACATCCCAAAGACAATATTGAGCGCAAAAAGCTAAACACTAGTACAGAAATGAGGTGTAATTCACTAACTTAGTCACTATGAGACTTTAAAAATGAAATAAGTTCACTGCACTTTAGTGATTTCACCTTAATTAAAGTTATTTCACTATAATATCATTATGTAAACATCGTGTTTCACTATTAATTGACATAATTCATTATTAAAATTTATTGTGATAAATAATTTTATTTTTATGTTGTTTTAAATACCTTATGCTACTTTATGATATACCTTATATTATTTTAACTACCTTAGTTATTTAAATTTATACCCTAAGTTATTATACCCTAAATTATTCATTATTACAAAATGTGGATGCAATTCACTAATCCCCATTCATTAATCCCTATTCACTAGACCAATGAATTCATTATTTTCTAATTAATCCCCGTTTATTAAAACTAGATAATTCCTCCAAAATCTACTGAAATCACTTAGCATACAGGGACACGTTTTATTGTAGTGATTATATTTTATTCTACCTTAAGGTATCTAAGTTAACTTATTATGAACTTTTTACTTTAAGTTATTTTAAATTAAATTATTCAATTAACCTTAGGTTATACCTTAGGTTATTTTATTTTAAATTAATATATGTTATTTCAAGTTATACTTTTGATTATTCAAGGTCATTCTACTTTTTGTTGTTTTAAGCTATTTTATCTTAATTATAAAAATTTAAAATACTTTAAAATAATATATAAAATAACCTATAATAAAATAATTAACAATAACCTATGATAATATAACCTAGAATATTCAACAATAACCATTAATAAAATAGCCACCAAAAACCACTAATAACCATTAATAACCACGAATAGTTTATGATAATTTTACCTAAAATAACCACTAATAAAATATCCACCAATAGTTGGCAATAAAAATATCTACTAATAACCATTAATAGAATAACCACAAATAATCATTAATAGAATAACCATTAATAACCACCAATAAAATAGCAATCAATAGCCACAAATAACTTATGGTAATATAACCTAAAATAGCCAATAATAACATAAGGTGAAATAATCTTCAATAGCCAAAGATAACTTATAATAGTTGTAAATAACCTAAAGTGAAATAACCTACAATAGCTGAAAATAATTTACAATAATAAAAAATAGCTTAAGGTGAAATAATTTAAAATAACTAAAAGTAACATAAAATAACCAAAAATAATTTAAAATAACCAAAAGTAACCTAGGGTGAAATAGTTTAAAATAACCATAAATAATTAAAAATAACCATAAATAACCGTAAATTATGTAGGTGAAATAATTTAAAACAATGAAAAGTAACCCTAAAATAGCTGAAAGTAACCTAACAAGGTAATATTATTATATTAACAAAAATCTTATCCATTTATTAAACATTTTCTTTTTCAACAGAATGGTCATTGAAATGTTATTGAATAATGATATTTATAAAAAAATTATTCAAATGATTTTACACTTTCAAAAGGAAATAAATGTAATTATGTACATTATTGAAAAAAAATTTAAGTAAAACTTTAATCATTTCATTTGGACAAAATCTCAATAAGATATGAATTTTCAAAGTTTATGTTTTTGTAATGTTTAAAATGAAATATTTGATAAATAGAATGCAATGTAACATATCATCACAATAAGTGTGGTGGTTTAATGGTAAGGGCGTTTGCTTCCATCATAAAGGTCAAGGGATCAAACTTCACAAATGTTGTGTTTATGGTCAATAATGGTAAATTGATTAAATATTTTCCTATCTAGTTCCTTAGAGTACATGCCTACTTAGGTTAATTACATGGCCTATGTACCTAGGCTAGGTTTTTAGCCTAACATAAGTAGTGACCTATGTCAATAATTTATAAGCTAAAAAATCATGAAATTATCAATAATATTAATATTAAATAATTTAAATTTAATTAATTTCCATGCTACTTAATTAATTATCTAACAAGTGAAATGGCTTGATAATTTGCATTCCGTTTGAAAGTAACTTTGTTTCACTAAGTATCATGGACCAATTCATTATCCATAAGAATTAGTCCTTGTTCATTAAGGGGTTGACTAGTTTCACCATGGTAAATATGTTCAAATTCACTTAAAATCTAGTGAAACCCAAACTGAACTACGACACATTTTGGTGTAGTGAAACCATTTGTGTTTCAAAAGGGAGTGTTATACAAATTTGAACAAAATAACACGTTTCGTCGAATTCTACAACTAGATCAGGTGTGCACAGTTTTGCAAGAATTACATGGAGGCGTTACAGGAGGGCATTTCTCTTTAGATATCACTATGTGAAAGATCTTGGATGTTAGTTATTGGTGGTCAATGATGAATCAAAACATTCATGAATATTGTCAAACTTGTGACCAAGGCCAAAAAATAGATAACCTATTGACCCAAAATTTGGCCAAATTGGTTACCACATTACCCGAAGAACCATTTCAAAAATGGGGATTGGATTTTATTAGATTTGTTAAACTTGCAAACAGAATGTCAAGCAACTAGTACATTCTGGTAACCATTGACTATGCAACAAAATGGGTGGAGACCCAAGCACTCTGCACCAACATTGCCATAGTAACTGCCAAGTTTCTATACAAACATATTTTTACAATATTTGGATGTCCATTAACCATTGTGACTGATCAAGGTACCCATTTTATTAATGATGTAATCAAGTACCTCACTAACCATTTTATTCTGAAACATATCAGTTCTACTATTTATTAGCCACAAGGAAATGGACAAGTTGAGTCTATAAACAAGGTTTCTAGAACCTTACTAACCAAATTGGTTAATGAAAATAGAAATGATTGGGATGAGCACCTATCTACAGTCTTATTTTCATATCGAACCGCCTACAAAATTGGAACCAGTTATACCCCATTTCAATTGGTGTATGGATTACATCCATTACTACCTACAGAATACCTACAGTAGTCTCCCATTTAAGTATGCAACTTGAACCTCAGAGTTTTGTGCGTACTTTACCAATAGGTGCGTACTTTAGACGCTCCATTCCCAAATCGCCTACGTTTTGCTGCAATGTCAAAAAAACTGACCGGCAAGCGCCTGAATGAGTCCCAACGCTGCAAGATCATCTCAAAACTGAGCAAGACGAACCCTCCAAGCAAACGCACTCTAGCGTGTGAGTACGATGTTAGCGAAGGCGCTATCCGGAAGGTCTGGGAGAAACAAGATTAAATTCTTGAACGATCCACTTTACTCTTCGAAGAAACTAAGCAGAAGACCTTCAGAGCTTCAATTGGACGATTTACCGAACTTGAAGATATGTTGTACATCTGGATTGACAGCATGCGCCGTGCTAGGCTCCCTGTACCACCATCTCTTGCCATTGCGAAAGCGAAAAGTATTGCTTCTACATTATCCATTTCCGATTCAGACTTAAGGCTTCATGGCAATGGCTTAGTCATTTCAGGACACACCGAGGTCTACAAAAAATGCTTCTTCATGGAGAAGGAGCTAAGGTTGACAAAAATGACCCAAAATTACTATTAGCGTTAGAAGAATTATATTCTATCATCGCTCAATATGACCCTCAGAACGTCCACAACATGGACGAGACTGGATTTTTTTCCATCTGTTTCCCAGATATTCCATTCTGATGTCGAACAAGGACATTTCAAGCACTAGAGGCAAAAAGAAAGCAAAAGATTGTGTTTCTCTGATAGTTTGCGCCAACGCATCTGGAACACATAAAATTCCTTGCGTAATGATTGGAAAGCCAAAAAAGCCAGCATGTATTAAAGACCGACACTGGCCAATTCCTTATTTCAATCAAGCGAAAGCATGGATGGACATGGAAACCTGCTGGAAATGGTTCAACGAAGTCTTTGTTCCAGAAATCAAAAGATGAACAAGATGTCCCGTTCTCTTACTGATGGATAATGCGTCGAAACACTTCGACGCCTTTGAACACAACAACATCCGCGTAGTATTTTTTCCTCCGAACTGTACCAGCTGGAAACAGCCTTGTGATATGGGAATCATCGCCACTCTCAAGAAACAATACAAATATTTATATCTCAAGGATATCCTCGACTTCTACAAGCTTGACGAGTAGTTAAAGCAACGGAAAAGAGAATTGGGAAAACAACTACGACGAGGTGCAGCAAGAGTTTCCTACGGAAATCCAGCGCACCTACTGGATGCCACAAGCTATGTAAAAGAAGCCTAGGATTCCGTCTCGTCAAGCTCTATCAAAAATGCATTCAATAAGGCGGAGTTCATGAACTTGGAACCGGAACCAGGGGCTGAGAGCGAAAATAACGTCATTGCCACTAAGTTAGCCCAAACCATCGAAAGCTTAAATTTATCGATCAACCAATCAGAACTAGAAGAATTTGTTCATATTGATGACAAAAGCAATGAAGACGTCGAAGAGCTGTTGGAATCGATGAAGATTAATGAAGTAGGGCTTGATGAAGATAGCGATGTTAATCAACTAGAGCAGATTGTTGAGTCACAAGATAGAGTTGAATTTCATGGATTTGAGTCTTTGTATAAGTAGATTTTCGATATTAGCTGCTCTGCTCTAACGTTCAAACAGAAGCCAAAGAAGCATTCGACGATCTCAAAAAATTGTTTGAAAAGTTCCAAGCCAAGGTCCAAGCAGTCGTCCTCAAAGCCAGACACAAAAAAAACCAAAACCTGCGCCAAATGACGATTCATGATATGTTCCACTGAAAAATGTTGATCCCTAAAAAATTTGTCATAAAATGCATACTTAACCGAGATGCGTACTTAAACGGGTGCGTATTTAAATGGGAGGCTACTGTATTATCATTTAAGCCTGGTGAAAATAGAGATCTATAACTGTTAGAATCCTAATTAGTCGGCTATTTGAATTAGAAAAACTACAAGAGAATAGGTTGATTACACATGATCTAATTGCTTCCAACCAATGGAACAAATCATTATGGTCACAAATCTAGTTCATTGTTTCACTTTGGAGACTATATTATGGTTTCCAAGGCGTGTTTCCAAACATGCTCTAAAATTTCAAAGACGATGGTTTGGACCTTATAGGACACAATATTGTTCACCTAATAATACGGTTTTACTTGTCATCATTGATAAGTTTGATCCTAATTGAATGCTTGTCAACATTAACAAATTGAAGCCATACAAATTCATTGAAGACAAAACTTTGCAAGCCATATTGGTCAAACCCAATGACTTGGTCACAAATGAACTTGTTCAAACCAGAAAACCTAAACCACTATTTGTTGAACCTAAAGAATTTCAACTTGTAGAATTTGAATCGATTTGTAATTATTTGACACATGTTCATCATTACCATAATGTGCCTATTCAAGACAATGATGAAATTGGTAGTTATGATCGAAATGACATGTTTAAAAAGGCATTTATCAATGTCTAACTTTTAGGAGTTTCCAACCCTAAAGGTTATGTCCATTCATACCCACAAAAACATTTTTATGTGAAACAATATAAAGAACCATCGCATTTTTCATTTTATCTTTTTGTTTTCACTTACTTCTTCATCTTGATCGGGGCCATGAGTGAAAGTGCTTTAGAGAGGCTAAGATGAGAAGCAAGAGAAAAGGGGGTTGGGAGAAAAGCTGAAACTTTTAGGAAGAAACAAATTGAGAAAGAAAAAGCAGAACATGTTCAGTTAACTAAAGTGATTTATGTAGGACCACTTGTTTCACGCGTACCTACAACAAAAGACATTTGAATTTTTGAACAAGAACAAAGAAGTAGGGAGTTAGAAGAGGAATTAGAAGCAACACAAAACTTTTTAAGGAAAGCCACTACTTTTACAACAAAACCAACAACGTAGGTTATTGTTATTTCAAATTCAGAGGGAGAAGTGGAGATTGGACCTCAACCTATCATTGAGGAACAAATTATAATCAGTCTCTGCATCAAGACTTGTGGAAAAGGAGGAATTGCAACAGCCTATTGTTGAGGAATAACCACGTCCAATTCCTACATCAAGACCTATGGAAAAGCAGAAGCTACAACAACCTATGAACATTGGAGAAAATTTTCTTCAAGAACTCTTTGAAGAGAGACATGTATCCATCATTATTCCTTAGCATCCAAGATCAAAAACAAAAACCATGATGAAGTGAAAAGGCAAAGCGCTTATAGAAAAACAAGTTGAAAAACATGTTAAGAAAAAACTAGTGTCTAAACGAAAGAGAGCTAGAAGATGTTATAATGGATGAAAATGGACTCCAACAAACTCAAATGGGCTAGATGAGCCGGTTTGGAATATTCAACTTGCAGTGGACAACGCCAAAAGAAAACATGTTATGAAACTTCCTACGAACCTCGGAAGCAATGGAAGATGGAAGAATTTAAGGGTGAGTACATGGTAAAGAGATTCACATTAATTAGGTATTTAGTCATGCACAACTTGGAATTTCCAAAAAAGAATAGTAGATGTTGCAAATGTAACTTTTGAGGAAACAAAAACCACCTTAAAAAGAATTACAAGTCCACATGCCTTTGTTGAGAATGAACAATGGAGTGTAGTGTGCATGAAAGAGGAATTTCGTGTGAGATTTGCAACCATTTTATAAATTATTTATCAAAGAAAGAGGTTAGCTTATTTCAATAGCCGGATTGCTATTACTTTTGACCTAGCCAATAAGGGCCAACCTATTAATTGGTGTTCCATAATGTTAATCCATTTATTGATTGAATTAACTCATTGGATTAAACGTTAGAAAAAGATAGCAACTAACTCAATTTCTAGCAAAACCAAAATAGATAATTGTTATTCAGGGCCTATCTTAGACATTTTGTTTAGGAAGTGGTTCCCTTTATCCGAAGTGCCTTCACTAAGAATAATAACTCTATAAGAACATGTATCACCAACCAATCAAAAGCATGAGGTTGTACAACAACGACAAGTTTCACTTGAACCTATTACTAAGGAGCAATTCTTGAGAGAGAAAAGACCAGCACATTCAACTACAACATCACCTTTACCAACACATCAATCTCATCAACTGAAAACACACACAGAATCACCTACACCAAGGGATAGGTTAAACCCTGAATCATTACCTCACCACTAAGAAAAAAGTTTAGGACTACTTTCAGATCACCAGTTAATGATTCAACACTAGATGAGGAGTGAACCCATTCAAATGAAATTACAAGTGGAGGATGAGAAGAACTTGATGCAATAACTACGTAGGGCAGAAGTGACGAAGAACTCAAACCCAACCTAGATTAAGTAATTAACAACATCCAAGTTGAACTTGTTGTGTATATTGAACCTATAGTTTCCATTATAGAACCTATAGTTGTAACTATAAAATCATTCCAACCTATTCAACCTGTAGTTCAACCTATACAAATGGAAAATTCATAGTTTTTTAGATTTCAACATGTCCCAATTTCTAGTCATTCCATAAAAACTTTGAGACAAATTAGCATGTTTTTAGAGCAAGTTGTTCAAAATGCCAAAACCTTGTTAGGGAAATTGCAAGAACTTTCAAAACTTAGAATTGAGTTTGAACAAATCAAGGAAGATTTATTTGAAACCCATAACTGCCTGCAAACCTGTAGCCTAAAGTTAGACATAGTGAAGCAGACTTTGAATAATTGTGACAAAAAATTGGTCATAATCAAAAGACAAGTGAGTAAGGTCCAACATGAAAACTAGAACTTGTCCAATAAGTTGAATGAGGCAAAATAACCTACTAGGAACACTGAAAACTTGCAACAAGAGTATGTCGAACTCAACCAACTCAACTAGAAGACCCACAATGATTTGAATCGTCTCCAAGAGGGTTTGGAGCGAATGACACAAGATTATTCCAAAATGGAGGAGTTCAATTAAGAACAACAAGATATCATAACCGATTTGGAACAAACCTGGCAAGATCATAGGGAACAACAAATTGCTGCCCACATAGAATTTGATAGGGAGAAGCAAAGTCTTACTGCTCAAATCCAAGACTAAAAGGGTCAGTATGAGACAACCAAAGTACAATTGAACAAACTTAGCCCCGTTCTACTTTTTAAAATGAATAACAAGTTGAAGGAGTTTGAGGAGTTATTGCTAAACAATACCTTACTCAAAGTGCAAAATTAACCCTTGGGAGATAGAAACCCCAAGTGGAAGGAGCAGTGGCAAATTATTTAGGATTTCACAAAAGAGCAAATTCAAGATAGTATGGAGCTAGCTCGCTCTAATGAGCAAAGTTATCAACTTGAAATACAAGCTTATTAAACTGATTTTCCTGATTTCATGTACAAACCCTCGAGTTTTGCATTTGTGGAAATTGGAACCAATAGTAGAATTCCAACAACACCATTTGTGGTACAACTTGTTATTAAACAATTAGCCACTAAGAGGTGGAACAAGTTTAGAATTCATACCTTTACTTGTTTAGACTTTTACTATACCTATTTCAATGACCACTGTTATTAGTCAACATGTGGAAGGTAGTGAAAGATTTGATACGGAACAAGTTGAACCTGTTAACCCTTCATCCACCATATTAGATAGTAGATTAGAATCTTTGGAGTTCATATCTATCAATGTACTTCTAACACCACATCAAATAGGCATAGGTTAGGAAGTTACTTTAATCTCAAGTACCTCGCATGCTTCGGAGGTATTTACAACACCCATAATGACCTTTGAGACACACCTAATCATTAGAAGATTGTAACGCCAACCGGTCTTCAAATTTGAGTCAAGTGGAACTTGTGGAAGTATAAGGTGCTGAATCTATTAAAAAAGTTATCAGTCGACCGGTTACAGAAGGCCAATCTACCCTAGGACTTTAAACTAACATTTTGAGGACAAAATATAGATTTGAAAGGGGGATAATGTTACCCAAATTTGGTAAAAAATGACTTAAAAGGGATAATGTAAACAAGTTGTTAAACCTAATAAGTGTCTTAAACTGTTATTTAACCTAACTTATAGTATTGATCTAACCAGTTACTAAACATGGTAGGTAATGTTATTGGGTTAAGTTGATAGGTTGACAAGTCAATCAACATTATTTATAAAACTTGTACTTGACAAAACCAATAGTTGAACAAGTAGTTAAACAAGGTGTATTGTTTTTGAAATTTTGGACTATTAGTTTAAGTACTAGCTAATGATTGTTTATAATGGTCAATCATGACTATTGTATTTTGAAATAGCCAGTATAAGAACTAGGAGGACAAACTTGTTAACGATTTTTGGATTTCATTCATGATGTTTTTCACTTTTCAATTATGGAACATGGATCATCTTCCTTTTAACCTATTTCCTTCTAGCTTGAGCAATTTGTGTATATGTTAGTTAGGAAGTTGTGGTAGTTTAAGTTTTATGTGTGTATTGTATATACTTGTTGCTTTTCAAAGAACCTGTTGCTAAAAAATCCAGAGGCAAATTAACCTTGATGGGAATAGAAAAACCCATTAATAGGACTGAAAGTGGTTACTATGTAAGTAGGTATGTATGCAAGGCACATGGTCATTACTAGGTAATAATGCATATGGATGGTAAATATTTAGTAAATAACTCACTATTGTGATTAATAATGGGTTGAAAATAAAATGAAAAAGTGTTTCTTGTCCTCACATCATCCATTTTCCATGGCACACTAATGGGTGTTGATCTAATCCTAACACATGCATCATTAATTTGGGGATTAATTCTAATGGTTCATTCAGACATGGAAATAACATCAACAATAAAATGATTATATATATTCAAATTTAATATAAATTTTCATAAATATTTGACATGGCACTATTATCATTAAACAAAATTTTGTAATTAAAAAAGGTGTTAGTTTATTGTTGCCATGATAAAAATCTTCAAAAAATGAATATTTAAGTTCTTAGCACTATTAATAGCCTAATAGTTTAAAATCTTAATTAATAGCTTATCAACAATCTCCATTATCCTATTTACTTCACCATCACCACACCTAACCAACACCATGCTTGAACATAATTTTTATTTCCTACATGCTTCATCATCATTGCATTTCACCCTCACCATCATTTTGTTTTCCCACGTGCTTCACCATCGCTCTATTTTTTTGCATGTTTGGGTGGATGCTCACTAAGGTGGACCAAAAGTGGCAAATGAAGAAGTCCACAATTTTCCTTTATAGGTTTTAAAACTTGAATGCTTGGTGTTTTGGGAATGTAAAATTGTCCATTTGAAAGTATGAGGCAAGTGGAATACCTAACCTTAAACTTATAAAGTTCTAAATTGCAACACATGTTTCGATTTGATTAGCTAGGGGAAAAGTTAGAAACAAAAACATGGGTTTTTTTAATTTTTATAATTGGCAAATGTTATGTAAGGTAGTAATGTCATTTTTTACAAAACAACAATTTTCAATTTTTCCATTTCAGTAAATCATGGACTTTATAGACTATTGGCAATCTTATGAAGACTTGATAAATTAAAATATTAAACTTGCTTGTAAACCTTTATTTTAACATTATAATAACTTCACAATCATACTAGGGGGAAAAAATCAACATTTTGCACATGTTTATTATGTAATAAAAATCCATAATTTTTTTTATGGATTGTGACAAAAGATTTTACATTGCTTTAAAAGTCCACCTTGTAATGAAATGATGACATTTTATTTTCGGATTTTTAAATTTGATTCTACAAGTGTTATAGATTAGTTAGATGAGTCCCTTTTATAATTTTTAATCATATCCCAACACATACTATACCAAACTTAGAGGTGCCCCCCCTTGAAATTGCCCTTGTGACACCAAAAAGTGGATTGTTTAGTGTGCAACTACTTGTTTCACCATTGCGTTGTTGCTACACATCTTTGCACTTACCATTGGCACAATCACCTATAGTGTCAATAGAATCATGTAACTTTCAATCACCATTCCGTCAATCAGAGTAGCACAATCTTTTTAACATGTTTCACCATCGTGTCAATTAGCTACACAATCTTTTTAATCTTTCTACAACCATAACAAGTGCAATCAATGGTGGCTCTAGATGTGGATGGTTCAAGAATCAATTCAACAAGTACTATAAGAGGAAAAGGCAAAGGTCAAGAAGGTGCAAGTCCTTCACAATAGTGCAACTCCAATTGCATTCAACATGAGGTCATTATTGCTATGATGAAAGCTTAGCGACAATGTTAATTATTTGAAACATCATGAACAAATATGCACGTTTTGTAATTACACAAGGTACCTACATACAAAAAACTACTAGTGCTTGAAAATAGGTTTGAACTTTTTATGCGTTGTTTTTTATTGTTGCAAATGTTGTGTCTATTTGTTTTTCAAACTACCAAGGTGACATGCGATTACAAGTTTGTGTTTTTTTCCCCCAATTTTTGTGGTTTATTAAGCAATGATTTCTAGTAAACAATGGAATAAGGCTAAAAAAGTATTACAAAATGTCGTTGCCATTTTGTCAAGTGCCTTGTTAAAACATCATTACAACAAAATTTTGTTTGTCCTAGAGCAATAGGCCTTGACATTTGGATGTGGGAATGGCATGTATTGTCTACTAATGTCAAAGCATGGTAAACACCACATATCACATCCAACCACATTTTAGTATTGATTGTATCCCATCCCATGATGATGTTCATTTATATTTCACCCATTATATGACAAGGAAAAATTTGATGGACAAATTACAAGTTCCCTCAAAACTCAAGTTGTAGAAAAGTGTATTAACAATCAACCCTATGTTATGATCATGATATCATAAAGATATGAACATGTTTTTGAAGGTTTCATCAAATCATGTTGGCATTATGTGTCTTGCAATGAAAGCAAGGGACATGGATCATGCAAGCATTGAAACTAAGAAAACCACCCAATGCCACAATGTGTAGTTAGTCATATGCCCCATTTGGATGGATTGGCTAGCCCAACCAATGCACCAAACACCTCAAATAAGAAAGCAACATTTAAACATTGGGCTCATATCCAAGCTTTAAGTTGCATTGTAGGAAAATGCCAATTTTCTAAATCCAAATGGAGTGCTTGGCTCATATGAT
>Ga0209611_10007008_pt1 | contig 18191 bp, 14 predicted proteins | sample S1TSphgellanicum_3_FD_187693 | JGI IMG/M metagenome (GOLD analysis project Ga0209611, IMG submission 187693) | Host-associated microbial communities from peat moss isolated from Minnesota, USA - S1T2_Fc - Sphagnum magellanicum MG (SPAdes) (version 2) | ecosystem: Host-associated > Plants > Peat...
TGAAATTTCTAATAGTTGCATCATAGTTGTGAAAATGACCAAAATAGTTGAAAGTTGGTCTTGTAGTTGCAAATATTCTCAAATCTAGTCGCAAACGACTATAAGTCGCATGTAGTCGTAAATTGAATGGTTACATTTTGGCTAATTTCTACTAGTGTTACTATTATTAATTGTCTGTCTAATTGTTGCTACTATTATTGGTCAAACTATTGTTATTACTAATGTTGTTGTTGTTGCTAGTCCAGTTGCTATTATTATTGTCAATCTAGCTAATGTTGCTATTGCTACCATATTTTCATGTAGATTTTATTTTATTACAAGGTCCATCATTTTTGTGAGCCATGTGATTGCACGGACCATGCCTTGTTGATTTTTGTTGATTTTTGTGTCTTGGAGTTTGAAATATTGCAATTGCTTTTGTAGCATCTCTTCTTGTGTTCGAACATGTTTTTTTCAATTTGCAAGTTGGTGTCATGGATTTGGTTGATTGATTGAACCAAAGCCACATTACCTCTTTCAATTACTTCCACCAACTTTTGTGAACATATGTTGATTTTCTTTTTACCCATGTGTTCCCCACATGGTGTTGGGATTGAATACGAAAAACATTATTTGCTGCAATAGGTTTTGGATGGTTTAATGTGTGTTATGGTATGGGAATACTTCTAGCTTTTCTTAGATTTTGTTGTGTAACTTGCCTTGTTATTGGATTTGAAGTAGTTGGTTGTGTTCCTTTTGTAGTTAAACTTGCATTTGGACTTGAAAATGTAGGTTGAAATGTTAGGCTCTATTGAAGTGTAGTTATTCCCAGGGTTCTAAGTCCAACTAGGGTTAGAAGAAAAGTTTGCTAGTTTACTTTATGCACTCTACCTTATTGTATGATATTTTAAAGGTGTTGCCCAACTATGCCCTATCTTCAATGCTTCTACATAATGGAATTTACATCCTAAGTAACACACACATCTTATGCATCTAATTCAACCACCTCCTCATTGTTGAACTCTTCAATGATTTCATGGTCATCACATGATGAAGAAACATGATATGTTGGTGTGTGATACACATCATCATTTAGGTTCATAAAATCTCGCATATGTGGTGGGTTGAAGCATGGTTTGCTACTCATGAAGGAGTTAATGAGCTCAAAGAACATCTTGCTAAAGTTTTTGGGCCAACCTTGTGTAATTTTTTCTTTTGCAAACATGTCCCAATATTTTTTATTATGTCCCATACCACACATGTAATCATGTATTTTTTTTGTAGTCACCATACAAAGACCCCACTTGTTGGTTTGTTGAAATGATGCTCAGAACAACCATTGTCTATTACAAATTATGAAATATGCTTCCATTTTGTTACCAATGTCTCCATGTTGTTTTGCGAATCAACAATTTCCAAGTTGGCCTCATGCTCAAATTTCTTTGCATTGATGAGTGCAATGATTTCAAAATTCTCCCATTTTACTTGTTTAAGTTTCCTTGTTTTGATTACTAAGGATCTAATGAATCTAAAACTTTCCACTTCCCCTTATTCTTGTGAGGACCTAACATCCATGCATTATTTTAAATGAGATTTATGAAATTTGCATGGAGTATCAAATCCTCTCAACATTTTTCCCTCTTTTTTGAATTTCAAAGTTCTTTTCCAATTTTTTAAAATCTTCTTTTCTAAAATTATTGTTTTATGTTTAGGGTTTACATATTTACACATAAATTGAAAGGTGTAGGGAATTCAACTTCCTTGGAATGGCATTTCCAATGCTAGTTGTTGGAACCACTAGACTTGATGTTGGTATTGTTTATTAAGCAACGTTTTACTCCTTGTCAAGATGTCATAGGTTGACAAGTGTTAACATTGCTCATTGGAGACATCTAAAGACCAAGTGTTTTGTCCATGGGCAACATCTTCAATCACAATTGTAGGCTAGAACTTTGCATGCGAATGTAGGGCATCTAGACTTTATAGATTTTAAAAGCTTGCATTCATTTTTGTTTGCACCATGCACGCCCACATTTCTTTGTGTGTGTGTTGTTGTACAACATGTAGATGCAACTCTTATACTCAACAATCATGTACATAGAATTTGTAGAAAAACAATGATGGCACACTTGTTTGTGCACATATGCTTGATGGAAATGTAATTTTGAAGTGAAGAAACAATGGTGGTAGAAGCTAGAGAGAAAAAAGGGAGGAACAAGAGAGAGATAAGGTGATGGATTCTCTTAACATTGAGATAATTGCTTTAATTTGAAAACATTACGTAACACAAAAAAATAATTGTGAAATATACATATTCTTTAAATTTAGTGTTTGTTAACATTGGTTGTTAACACCAAGTTAACACCATTGCCACTTCATACAAAATGTTACATAACAACACATGTGTGGACTCCTACTATTTCTTTTCACCTTTAATAGTGAAAAATCATTAGTCCTACCACTACTTGTGGCATGGTCTTAACGTTTTTTTTCTTTTACCAAGATGATGGAATGACAGTAAAGATCTTTTAAATATGCACAATGTTAAGCCATGAAATGTTTTGGTAAATACAAAATGTCTATTCTATATTTTGATTTAAATTTGGACTAAAACATATCACGAAACTAATACTAATAAAATTTGTTCATTCATATATTTCATATCTAGATTCATAACTTTAATCTAGTCATGAAAGTATGAGAAAAACATCAAAACAACAAATTTGGCTATGGAATTGAAGTTTTTCCAGAAAACCAAATACTCTTGTTTCATGCTCCCACAAAACTCAATGTTCTACAATGAATAATCCTCTCCCATTCTCTTCCTTTTCTAAGATGTAACCATCTAAAGAAAACAATCCTATGATCTATTCAATTTCAAATGGTGATAAAAACTATGCAATCTAGTTACTAATTCCTAAAACAACTAGGTAAGTAAAAATATACTAACTAACTATTACCATGGGTAATTATTCCCTTAACATGACCCCACTCGTACTTTGAATTACATCTTAGAATTCTAAATCAAAATATGTTAAGAAATTTAAACCTAATGTTATTTTTTGATCACGTGAGTCAGAAATGTGATGTTGATCTTGTTATACTACAATTTGATTTATTTGTACTACAATTTGATTTATATATGCCTATTTTACTTCAAATTGAACCAATGTTTGATTCTCTATTATATGTAAAGTCTATTGTTCTTCTTCTTGTGCTTTTGTTGATAGTTGTGTAGTTGTTTGATGATGTGTTATTGTCTACTCTTGTGACTGCAACTCTAATGTCATTTGTGGCTTCTATTACGATTATAAATCTAATTTTATCTTAGTCTACTCCTACTATTGTAATTCTAATGCAACTTGTAGTTGTTGATGTGATTGCATGTCTAATGTAAGATAAATTTATTCCTATTGTTGTAGCTCTAATGTAATCTAAGTCTACTCCTATTGCTGCAGTTCTAATGTAAGCTCAATTTGATATTGTTAAACTTCCTGAGTTTTGTGTTCTTCAATTTATATCTACTCCCCTATTTCTATGGTTGCAAATGCATACTCATGAGAACTAACCTCATATAAAACATATTATATTGGTTCTAGAATTCATTTTGATTCATATGTCATAACACTAGCCTCCCTCTAGGGACTATCCTTCATTCTTTTATGATTCGTTACTTCCTCCTCTTTTGCTTTTGTACCTATTGGTCTTGCACCATCAATATTTCCTTTCTTCTTCTTCATATAAAGTTTCTGGTTTTAAAATGAGGATTAAAGGTTCATATTGAAATGATGGTATGACCTTTTCCATTTAAGATATTTAATACATGTATAGCCTTTCATTTCTCTCATACCTTTTACAAACCTTTCTAATATCTTTCTAGACAATATCATGCATTGCATCCCACCATAGATTTGCATCCTTTTCCTCCATTGTCAATGCCTTGAGTTTTACTTGAAGCAAAGTATGTTGCTTTGAGTTCATTGTTTTCTCTAAAGACATTGTCATAATTGAAAGGTTTGATCCATTGGGTGTCCTCCAAAAGTTTTTGCAACTTTTCATTAAAAGCCATTTACTTCTACAATTTTTTATCCATTTGCTTGCCTCTTGTCAAATTGCCTTTTTACCTCATTCTTGGCTTGATATACATTACCAATGTCCACTTTGAGCTTTTCTAATGCATTCTGCTTCAAAAGAATCTACTCCATATTCTTGTAGTTTCTTTGAAGTTTGTTGTGCTCTACTCTCAAAGAATCCTTCTATGTTTTCAACTTCCAATAATTGGCATTTGTCTGCTTCAAAATTGTCTGCAAAGAATCCCTATCTACTTTGATGTTCTCCAGATCTTTGTTGTGCCTCTCCATGTTGTTAATCTTCTATCAGGTTGTTTGCAATTTTGCCAATAACCTCACTATTTTCATTTTTCTTGACCTACAACTTTGCTTTGAGCTTTTGTTCCTTTTCCAAAGCCCCATGTAGATTTTGAACATATTTGTCCTTCTCCTTTATAATCTATTTATTTCAGATTTCCAAATTAGAAAGTTTAAGTAGAATATTGGTCATTTGTACATTGTATTTTGTTACTTGTTGAAACATAGTAGGAGCTCTCCTATGTTCATCCAAGTTTGCTTCTAGCCCTTGTACAGACTTTAGTATATGAAACCTAAGAGTATGTCCCTGGAACTAGTATTTAAACTTTTATGTGTGGTCAAAATTTCTCCAAACATATTTGTTCATGTTGTAGGACTTAGTCTTGAAGGTAGCATACCTTCACTATTTTGTGGTACTAGAACAAATTGTTATATTTCTAGTGGATTTAGGTCCAAGTCTTGTATTTGTTCTTCTATTGCTTATTGAGCTTGAGATTTTAGCTCTTTCTTGGGCCATCTCTAATGCTCCTGCCCATCTGATTTCTACTCCTGCTTGGGAAAGACCTATGCTCTTGGATCAAACTTTGGAGATATTGATTTCTCCTTTTGTTTATGGTGTAATTGTTGTTGTTTCCTTAGTAATTCCATTACCTGCTAAGGATTAACATTACCCTTCATTACAATATCTTCTTGTGTTCTCTACCTCTTTAGTAGAGTTTCCCTCTCTTCATCATCACTAGACTTGGACATCAAAATTGTTCTTCTAATTGTTTTGGTCTTTGGTCATTTCTCATTTTTAAGATAAATATATGCAAGGTTCAAAGGTCTCTTGTTTTTTATAAACCTCTCCTTTAGAGTATCCTTTCTTCTCTTGTCGTCTTATGGCTACTCAGTCTACTTTTTCTTCTTCTTTTGTGGTTTTGCTCCTTCTAATGGAAACCACATCTGAAACATAACTTTTAGGACAATAATAAAATGGCATACATCCTTTTTTAGTTTTAGTCTTTGTTATTCCCTCAATCATGTTTTTTTGACATTTTTCCCATCTAATCAACTTTTTGACCAATTGAGAATAGATAATTGTAGCCCAATTAACAATTTTTCCTTGATCTTTTTTAAAGATCATCATGGCAAATTTATTGCAAAAATATTGCACCTTATTTTTCTTATAGATAATGGGCAAAATTGTAGCAATTCTATGGACATATTCTAACCTCATCTTTTTTACAACCCACCTTTCATTAATGTTGTAAGTATTTGGGATTCTATCAATTATGTTTGCTAGTGTTACTTCAGCATTTGACATCTCTACTTAGTTTACCTCTATCTCTCCTATATTATAGATTTAAAAAACCTCTGCCAAAAAATGTCTATCTATAATCTTTTGTTTTTCTCCCATCATGATTTTGATTTTTCTATGTTCAGAATCCAATTTCCAATTGTTCAAAAATTCAACTAGAATGTTGTGACGAGGAGTCTTCCATTTAACTTCAAACAGACCTAGCAAACATGCTCTATTTGCCCATGTTCTCTTTTCCTTTTTAAAGTTTATCCAAAGCAAAATATTATTTAGATTGTTATTATAACTTTGCTTTATAGGAGTAAAAATATACCTAACCTCATCATCTTGGTGAGTTTGCACCCTCTTCCTTCGTAGATTTGTAACCATTGCTTGTTGATTTCTTCTTTTATTACACTTCTTGTTTAAAATGTGGACTTTCTCTAGAATATGTTCTTGGGTGGGCTCCTTTTGTTGTGACGGTGCTTCTTGATGTTGTTGCAAATCATCCCTCTACTTCTCCTTTTTTAGAATTAGAAATGGAAATTGGACCAACTTGCTCACTTGTACCTACCTTTCTTTTGGTGCCATGATAAAAACAAAATTCTTGATAAAACATAACCATACCATTAAAGACCTAAATTTGTTGTGGGTTTGTAGGTATTAGCATACTCACTATTGCCTGAACCTTCTTGGGGTCTAGTATTTTTCCTTCCTTAGAAATTATGAACTTTAAAATCAATCTTGAAAATGTCATAAAAACACAATTTTTTTGGGTTAAAACTGATTATGTATTCTTTGCATTTCTGAAAGCAAAGTCTAAGCTTCATCATATGATTCTCCATATCATTATAGATCGTAAAATCATCTAAAAATATCTTCATGAATTGGTCCAAGTACTCTCTAAAAGCTCTGCTAACTATTCTTTGGAATGTTGGTGGCCCATTTTTGACACCAAATGGCATCACCATCCAAACAAAAACTCCCCAATTTGTGACAAAGGTTATTTTGTATCTATTTTCAGGGGCTATAGAAATTTGATGGTATCCTAAATATCCATTTAAGAATGAATATCATACATTGCTACAATGTTTAATACTTCATCAAAAAATGGTAAAAGATAAGGATTTTTTTGGTTGCCTTATTCAATTTCCTAAAATCTACATAGATTTTCAATTTGCCATTTTTCTTAAATACTACCACTATAGGTGATAACCATGTAGCCTCCTCTACTGGTTAAATGTGTCATGCTACTAATAGTTTGTTAATATCATATTTGACAACTTTAGCATAATTAGGGTTCAATTTGTACCTTGTTTGATGTGCAGGTGGGATTGAGGTGTTTAACTCAACTTTTTATTCAACCAACTCTAGAGGTATGCCTTTTACATCCTTATAAGTCCAAGCAAACACATCTTTGAACTCCTTGAGTAAATTCTGAAGCTCCTCAAATTTCTCTTTTATTAATTGTGTATTAATTTTGATGCACTGTGGATTTGTTTTTGTGCCAAACTTTAGTTTTACAAGTTGTTTTTCAATCAAAATCCAACCTACAATCTCAAGATTTTGTACTTGAATTTTGGTTGGTGTCTCATCTACTTCAATATTAGCTTAGCTATGACGATAATAGGTTTCTAGATAAACTTTATTTTCAAGTGATATCTATGGTCTAACATTAAATTCTATTGTTTTTGTTGTTAAAGGCACCACTTCTGCTACTCCTTGATATGATGTCCCTTGTTGGTTCAAACTTCATTGACTTTGATCTTTGACACTCCAATACTCCACAATAAAATTGTTTCCTTTGAGATAGTGATTGTGCCAATCGAGAACAACTCTGGTTTTGTCTCAAAGATCAAATCTTCCTTTTCATTTGTTAGCCTTTCTAGCAAGTCATAACAAATAAGTACTTGGGGTTTACTAATTTCTGATCCTAACTTTCTGTTGAGTAATATTGTTCTAATTATTCCATTACATTGAACAAGTAATCACATTGTTCCCCCAGTCACATGTAACCTTTGCATCTTTGAGCCAAGGTTTTCCCAACAACATAAAATAGCTAAAATCTACCACATTGTTTTGCAAAACAATAAATGTGGTTACATATGGTATACCATGTATGTGAATCCTCAAATTTTTGATGATTCCAAAGGGTTTAATCATACTTTGATCTACTATTCTAAGGTGGTATGGTGTTAATCTTGGTTTGGGTAAACCTAGTTTTGTTTTGAGGTTTTTTGTCATGATATTAACATTTGCTCCTCCATCTAACAAAACATCCTCAATAATATGCTTCCCAACTTGTACTTGGATAACTTCCATTTGGTTATTTACTTTTATAGTTAGAGTGTCAACTTTAAAGTGTGTCTCAATCATAGTGGTTACACTAGGCTCTAATATCACTTTAATAGTTATATTAGGTTATTTTGGCATTAATTTCTGCCACATATTTCTTAAAATTTGGTGCAATCTTCAATAATTGAGCTAACTTCAGGGTATAGGTAGTTTTTAGCATCTATTTACTAATATCTTGGAACATCTGTTCCATAACAACTTTGTTGTTAGGAATAGTATACAAATTTTTTAATACAATTGGTTTTGTGGACACTTCAATCTCTAGTAATCCTACCTAACTCGTATTCCATTATGCTTTTTCCTTTTGATTTAGACTTTTTGGTGGGTCTTCTGCTTGGATCTCTTATAGTGTCTTAACAAAAATTCATGTAGTCTTTGCTTTTCTTCCTAGTCAGTAGCAAATTTTTTCTTAATTAGCTTTCTATCCTTGAAGACTTGCTCTTCAGTAACCTTGCTCTTGGTGATGGCCATGTTGACATCCACTATAAGAACTCAAGGATTGGCAACCTTAGGCTCCACCATAGATGGTTTCTTTGTTGTCTTCATTCCTTTGTTTTTCTACATGTCATTATACTTAGGACAATCTATAATCTTATGTCCAATGTCACCACAAATATGATAGGAATACCTCATAGGTTTGTGTACTTTGATATGTTGAGTGGTAACCTCAGAAACTACATGAACATGGTCTTCCTTTCTTTTGATTCTATAGTTTTCAACATTATGATTTATCATGTGACAATTTATATAATACATTCTTGTTTTTTCTATAATTTTCTGAGGTTTTTGAGGTAATGTTATTTTATTACTTTGTGGTACTCACAACTTACTTATAGCCTCTATTTCAGAAATTCCTTTTTCACAAACCAAAATTATTTCTTCATGTTGCTATGGGGTTTCTCTTCATGCATGTTGTTACTACATGTAGATATGGTTGTAATCTAGATCTAAAAACAATAGTTAGGAAACTATTTGTTGTCTTGTGTTGAAGATTATTGGCTAACTTCAATAATATCTCATAATAGACTTCCATTCTTCCATTCTTTTGTTGTTTCATGCTTTTCAACTACATATAAACTTGTTCATCATTATGAATTGTTTTGAACCTTTTACATAAAACTAACTACAATTCTGCGAAAGTACAATCTAAGTAATCTCCCTTGTAATTATTACACAAATCAAACATAATTTTTGGAGGGAAAAACTAAACAAATTAACAATCTTTGCATCTTCTATTTCACCATTTGTTCTAGGGTGAAAGCACACTACATTGTCCATAAAATGTGTCACAAGGCAGTTTTTATAAGATTTTGAAATTTGTAATTGGCCATGTGATTAAATATAATTGACTAAAATGAAAAAGGATTCAACATTACAATGTTATATATATATTACAATCACATTATATGGATTTCATGGATATTTTTCAAATAACCATAACATAATGGACTTTCAAATGGGTACCCAAAAACTTGTAATAGTCCATAATCAATGAGTATGGACTCCATGCTCTTTTATATAATTTTTTTAATGAGTAAAGGACTCAATGGTAATATGATGTGATAACATTGATACCAAGGAAGACTTTTTGGAAGGATTTTAATGATCAAAATTTTCTATGTACCTTTAATTATGGTTTTTTCTTATTAAGTCTTTTATTTAACTAAAATAATAGGTTAGAAACTCATCTTTCAAATTTAGGTTCTCCATAAGGTAAATTAGGCTTGAAATTTTTTTTATAACAAGTTTCTAATGATAACTTGTAAAACAACTTGTGTGATTCAAGGTATTTTGCCTTCACACTACCTTCATAATGTTAATTTAGGCAATTATGAACTTCCACATGTGTGTAAAAGTGTTACACCTTAGTGTGCTTTCACCCTTTAATGGTTACCTTAAAAACTTTGACATGAGCATTTGGGTCAGAATCCTTCACATATTTAGGATAGTTAAATGGCCAACAATAAGGGATGTTTGGTGGTAATGGTGGTATGTTTAAATTCATCATTGGCAATCTAAAATATCCTAAAAAGTCTTGGAGGTCTTGGTGGTCTAGGTGAGTTTGAGCCTCCTTGTCCTAGATCTAATGGTTGTCTAGCAAAAATCTTGTCCACCTTTCTAGGCATCTTTGTATGCACATTGATAAGTTTTATTTCCCTTGGAGTTTAGGGTCTAGATCTCACACCAACAACAAAATATAATGGTATAGATCTTACTAGTTCCATTTTGAAATTGGAAATTCCTAGATAAGTAACTACAACATTGTTGTGATGTAACAAATTTGGTACATGAGCTACAAAAATTGGTATTACATTTGCCACAATTTGAGTTCTCATTTCCACTATGTTATTTTTCAAATTTGTTTTGTGAATCTATTTAGAATTTTGACCCTTTCATGGTATAGATCCTCTAGCTCAACATATCCATGGTTCTTTGCTTTTAGAGGTTCTAGATTTAGATTCTGGAAATGTTCAACAAATCTTTGGCCCACATTATTTTCAATAAATGGACATTCATTGATTTAATGTCCAATTTGATGATAATATGTGCATTGTGAAGGGTTAAGGCTTGGAACTATGTTCACACTATGAATTCCTCTACTCCAATCCCTTGGGATTCTTCTAACAATGCTTCCATTCTACTGATTAAGTTTGGGTTCATTATATTTTATTTTGATAACCACAGGTACACCTTCTACTATTGTTGGTTTTGTTTTTGGTAAGACTACAATTTCTTATCTAGTTACAAATACTAGCTCAATTCCTCTAGACATTCTGATGCTTTAAGTTACAATTTTTTATTCAATCACATAATGAATTTGAAGGTTCCAGCACTAAAAGGGGTGAGAGGGGCGTGCTAAAAGCTCCGGGATTAGACTAGGAAGAGGGACAAGCTTATTCAATTATTCAGTCCTGCATCCAAATCCAACCAACAAGTTGGTTATAACTCATTATGTACACTTTCAGTGCTGGGACAAGCCACAGGCGACCTTGGACTCACTTGACTCACCACGGCCCGGACTCGGGGGAAGCCACCACCTTCCCCCATATAGTATTCTCTACAGCTCTCCACCGCACTTGCATCCAAATGGTTCTTTTTCCCGAGATTCCCAAAGTGAAGTCTCGAAACTGTCTCGGTTTAGACTCCTAGGACTTTGGACATTCATAACTTCTCGCTTCAAACTCGGATCGAGACGAGGTTTGAACCAAAGTTGTAACTCTCCTCGAGAGCTTTCTAATGGTGTGTCGCGCTTCACCTGCACGCACCGGAATTAGGTCAATTCCGGACTTTTAGTGGTCGGGAGCCAAACTGGTAGTTTGACTCTCGGCCCTTCTTTCGACCATAACTTGTGTTGCAGATGTCCAAATGGCTGGTGTGTCGCACTTCACCTGCACGCATTGGAATCAGGTCGATTTCCGACTTTTAGTGGTCGGGAGCCAAACTGGTAGTTTGACTCTCGGCCCTTCTTTCGACCATAACTTGTGTTGTAGATGTCCAAATGGCTCATGCGAGGCCATTTTGGACATCTACACTTCAAGAACTTTTCAATGGTATAAAGAACGCCTCAATGCAAGGTGTTTTGACCCCTGCAATCACGCTCTGAGTTTTTGGGAGTCTCAGAGGACTCTCAAGTCCCATTTTTGGGAGTGTGAGTGGCGACCTCACATTTCCCTCAAAATGGGGTTGCGACAAATTTGATGATAGTATGTGCATTGTGAAGGGTTAGGGCTTGGAACTATGTTCACACTATGAATTCCTCTACTCCAATCCCTTGGGACTCTTCTAACAATGCTTCCATTCTGCTGATTAAGTCTGGGTTCACTATATATTATTTTGATAACCACAGGTACACCTTCTACTATTGTTGGTTTTGTTTTTGGTAAGACTACAATTTCTTATTTAGTTACAAGTACTAGCTTAATTCCTCTAGACATTCTGATGCCCTAAGTTGCAATTTTTTACTCAATCACATAATGAATTTGAGGTTCAAAAATTTGAGCTTTTTTTTCAAACTTCTCATCCCAATGTTCTTTTTGATAGTAAGGAGGTGAAGCGGATCTTTACCTTGGTATAACTTCCTCTTTTTTTGACTTGTTGAGTTTTTGTTCTTCTTCATACATTAAAACATTAAAGTTTTGTTGTTGCATTAAACCTAGTGATTCTAGCACAACTCTTTATCAAGGTTCAAATTCCCAATTCCTTCATTTAAACCCATCCTATAAGTCTGCATTTTCAATTTGACATTCTTTTAAAAAAAAAATTTGTTGTAGATTATGGGTGTGCTTTTATGCTTGACCAATTTGCATTTCATGAGAAATTATTAGTGCTGCCTAAAGTGTTATGTGGCCTATATGTTTATTTTCTGTTCATGGATGGCTCTATTTGGATTGAAAAACTCTTTTAGGTGCTACAAACTATTGATATATCATATCTACACTCAAACTACTGTTGATGGTAGCTCCATTTTCCACTTGTTCATGTACGCTAACTTGATTTAATTGTCTTTTCAAACTTTTAATTCAATTCAATTTTGGATTTCTTGACATTTTAATTCAAATCTAAATAAATTCTGTAGTAGAACAAAATCTTCACAGTTAGCTACTATGTTTAGATCTACTTCATGAACAAAAATTTATGATCAAGATTTGAAAAAAAATGCAAAAAATGAAAATGAAATTCACTATTAATTTTTAGAAATAAAATTCCAACAATAAGACTTAAACAACATTCTGAATTTCAATTTGAATTTAGGCCCTAGGATGGTCGCCAAATGATAAATATAAAATTTCTATTATATATTTTGATATAAATTTGGACCAAAACATATCATGAAACTAATACTAATAAAATTTGTTCATTTAGATCTACTCATATCTACATTTAGAACTTTAATCTAGTTATGGAAGTATGAGAAAAACATCAAAACAATAAATTTGGCTATGGAATTGAAGCTTTTCTAGAAAATCAAATACTCTTGTATCATACTCCTACAAAACTCAATGTTCTACAATGAATAATCCTTTCCCATTCTCTTCCTTCTTCCAACATATAACCATCTAAAAAAATAGTCCTATGATCTATTCAAATTCAAATGATGACAAAAACTATGTATCTAACTAGTGTTTCCTAAAATAGTAACCAAGTAAATAAAAATATACTAACTAACTATTACCATGAGTAATTACCTCCTTAACATGTTTGAATATGTTTGAGTTAAATAACTATTCTTGTGAAGAAACTTGTACACTTTTCTTAAGGTTGGTGTAAATGCTAGTATACCCAAGGCCAAGATGAAGAGAAATTTTTTTATGAAACCACACCAAAACAATAAATGATGGATTTCTAAAATTTAGACTTTTCATCTTCTTGTTATAAAACCCTAAAACCTAAAACTACCTTTGAACCTGAAATTGAAAGGTTTTATCAAGATAAGACTTGTTAAATCCAAGAACCAAAAGTAAAAAGTAAAAATAATTGACTTGACTTCAAAATCAATGGGTTTTTATTTTTATAAAATTTAAATGGACCTAGAATTGATGATTCTTTTTTTAATACAAAAGTGACTAAACTGAAAACTGAAGATTCTTTTAAAAACTTAAGATCAAGAGAAAATTGGTTTAGACATAAAATGCAAGAGAATAAAATATTAAATAATTTTGTCAAAGAAAATTCAACAAAATCAAGTTTTTTTTTTCCTAAGGAAATTGGAGTGCTATTATCTTATTGTGGAAAAGCCCTTTATGAGTGGATTTCTCGGAGGCAATTCTGTAAATTCTAGTTGTAAGCTGGTGGAGATATTGAAATTTGAGTAATTTCCATAATAGAAATTACTTTTAAGTTTAGAACTTTTTTTCACAATTGGTCTCTACAAGAGCTTCCTACTTCCCCCTCTCACTACCTAGGTACTTACCTATTTATTTAAGTAGGTAAGATCATAGTTAACAAGGCAGAATCCATCTTGAATAGTGTGAGCAAGATTGATGAAGCACCGACCAGTGCACCACGAATCAGCCCACAATGTTGATCATGGTGGTGCTCTACAGTGTAGACATGGGCCTTATGGTGTGTGATGAAGCACATTCTTACATTGTGACCAGGGTTTTTTTTGTTACAATTTTGTGATGTAGCAAACTGGCAATCACCCATAAGAAGATGGCTATAGATCATACATGAAAGTATATTGTAACCTATTGTAAAAATCTGGCGAACTGATTTATTTTCAAAATCTGACAACTTAGGGCAACTTTTTCACAAAAATCTTTTGAGTGTGTTGAAATCATATTTTTCAGGTCCCCAAAAAAAAAAAAAAAATCACCCAAAAGGAAAACATTGTCACATATGCTTTATTGCAATTGGAAGGATGTGTTTAAAACTATAAAGGAAGGCTCTCAAATGTCTTGAACCAAGATCATCATGATCTTCTTTGAAAGTGCCTCTCAGGAAGTGATGAGAGTTTTCATCCATTCTTGTACAACATCAGCCCTAACACCCCAGAATAGGCGATAATAGGAGAATGGATGAAAATTTTCGTCCATTGAACTGGACGATAGGGGTGTTTCTAATAGATATGCTAGGAACGTGCGTAACCTTCTAAGCCTAAATGTGGGACATGGTATGTAAGGCCCCTTGATTGAAAAAAATTCTGTCATTGAGCAGGTGTTTTTAATTTATTTTAATTTTTATAATATAAAAAACTGGAGATATTTAACAAAAAAAAAATTTAGTCAAATTTACACTAGAAAAAAATCCAAAAAGAAATCAAGATTATTTATCAAAATAGTGAAAATCTGCAAACTCCCCATATCAAACCCAATTATCCATCTTCCCTGATCCGCATATCATCCAGTTGTATTACATTGTTTTCTAGCTTCTTTTTTTCTTACAATTTTATCTTTTTTTTGTTACTATGACCTCCATTTTAAGGCCACAGTAAGGCTTTTCCAAGATTCAGTTGTTCCTTAACAACTTTTCATTGAAAACATTTTTAAGAACCAACTAGTATGACCTGTGCCATTGGCCCAAGTGTGAACATGATCCTGATCATAGAGCCCACTCGTGAAAATAATATTTTAAACTTGACAATAATTTTCCATGGCTATTCAAAATTCCATATCTCCTTCACCTTAGGTTTAAAAATTATAAAATCACCTCCAAGACATCTCACTCATCAAGGGCCTTTTAGCAACACCAAGATCCTGCCCCAATCTTCATAAAAATTTTAATTTTAATTTTATTCAATTTTCAATGACGAAATTGTTCAATATTCAATAACTCTTGTGTTGTAAGTCTAAACATTATCAAATCACCTTGATTCACCCCTCTTCATGAAGAAGCCTTCCAATAGTATCAAGAATGTAACAAGGTTACAACAATTTGGGAGATTTCAACAAACAAACAACCTTCCTTAATAGATAGATTGTGGAAAATATATAAAAAATTTCCAATGACAAAAATTACACAAATTTTAATATTTTCCCACTTTAGGTCTCAAATTTATGGAATCACCTTCGATAAATCCCATTCATCAAAAACCTTCCAAGAACGATACCAAGAATTCACCCCAATTTTTCTAAATTACTTAATTTTGAATTTTTGAAAATTTTTGGACAAAATTGTTTGATATTGAATAGCTCTTGCATGGTAGACCACCTTGTTTCACCCTTACACATTGAGGGCTTTCCCATAGTACCAAGAGCATGATGGGGTGCCATGGTTTGGGAGCTTGAAACATAACAAACAAAGTAGATGTGTTTTTCTTTTCAGTTTTTTAAACCTAAAAAAGGTGGTGAATTTTTCCTTAGAAAGTCACAAATACACACAAAACCTCACATTTTCACACAAGTTTCTCAAAAAAAATGTCAACAAAATGTTGATAGAACATTTAATTAGGGAATATTTACTTTTGGGCAACTCGTCCTCTAGAAATAGAATTGACCCTGGCCCCCTGTAAAATTAGTTTCACCTATTTGGTGTCTACCAGTAGCCCCGCCTCTTGTGTATCTCATGTTTACACTGCCAATTAAATCTACCTAGTTATCATTCTAGACTGAGTAGTAACTTGTAAGGTAGTTGCTAGAACCCATTTCACAACAACAAATTATTTTTTCAAGCACAACTTCCTTTAGTGCACGAAATCCTCCCTAAATTAATGAACATCTAAAAGAGAACAATACATCATTTTCCAAAGAGAACACCTTGTTCATTTAGTGTGAACAAAGAAGTAATGAATTGACAGCTGCATTTGGGCACACTATCCAGAAATCAAACAACAAAAGGACATTATCAATCTAGTCAGCTAAAAGCACGTGTACCGTCTAGACACACACACATGCTTTGCACACCATCTAGACAACAAATTAGAACACCGTGTAAATAACCTGGGTGTAGGATACTTTCACACCCAGTAATGAATCAACTCAAGTGGACTTACATGCTTAGAAATCGTAGTAAAGACCAGTGTTGAGACCAGTGTTGAGCGGTTCACAAAAATGAGGTGAGAACCAATCAGGGTTTCATGTTGGTTCTCACCCTGAAAATCAATGGGTATCACAAATGTTAATACTGTGAATGACAATTGACCCATCAGTTCTCACTGACTTGAGAAATGACTTTATGAGAACCACCCAGGGTATCTAAATGTAAAAAATATTGAAAACTTTCCAGAGTATTAAGACATACCCTTTCCCAATTTGTACTGATAAAAGTTTATGTTAGTATCTAAGGTGTAGGGTGGTTGCTAAGACACATTCAGCAAGATTTTTAAGTTTAAATTATTTTATTTTTATGAATTACAAAAAAAATATTAATTTAATAAAAAAATTGAGAACCATGTTGAGAACCAACTTTGAAAAATGTCAATTAACAAATTTGTGAGAATCAGTCATGGACTTCTCTGCAGAAGTTTTCAAAAAAAGAATCTGCTTGGTTCTTTAAAACCAGGTTAATGACTAGAAGCACAGTTCTCATGAAAAAGTGAGAACCACCCGACACTCCTGAAGACATCTTTGAAAATTTGTAGTGTAGTTGGAAGCCAACTTACTGTGCATAATTTGTCTACAAATTTTGTCATGTGTTTTGAAAAACCTCATGCCCATGGGAAGTATCAGGGGAAAAAAGTAAAAATTGAAATGTCAACCAGTTCTGTACTTTGTACATGGGCTGTGGGCTTTATTGGAATCGTTCCCATGTAAGGCAGATCCTAATATGGCCCCTTATTCTGAGAAAGCCCGTGGGCTTACTTTACTTACCACAAAAATGCATTAAAAACTCTCCTTTGTTTTAAAAATAATAATTTCAAACACGGACCCAGGAAGGGGGGGCCAACCCCATAGGTGTACGGCCGGCTACTGGGTACCGAGTACATACCTGCCATCTTGACCGTAAACAACAAGAGGGCAGGTGGAAGAATGGACAGCCGAACCCACCGAACCAATATTTGTTGGCGATTTTGTGTTATAGCCAAAAGTGGTGATGATCTACATAAAGATTTAGCCAAATTTGGCTACAAGCTAAATACGCAAGTAAAAACTTTAAAACATCCTTATATATATTTGGCTACCTATTTGAACTATGCATAGAAATATGGCTATTTCTACTTTTTCGAATTATGGCTATTGAAAATCTAAAAAAGCACTTGATTTTGTCATTAAAAATTTTGTATATAGCTTTTTGGCAATATCTAGACACCCCCAAATTTTTTTTTAAAAAACGTACCTTAAACAAGAGCCTAAGAGGTCGAAGAAAAGATCGCAGAACCCAACGTACTACCTACCCAAACACGCGCGGCAGCCGCCTGCGCTTCTCGCAGTGCCTTTTCCCTTGGCAGCTTCTGAGATGTTGCAAGTGCAATCTTTTTTCTTCTTCCTTCAAGCGAGAGTTTTTTTTTTTACTTTTTGGGATTCTTCTTCTTCTTCTTGAACTAGTGGTAACCCGTGCCTGCAAGGCACAGACGGTTTTAGAAATTTTAATTAACTAAACCTTCAGGTCCCGAAACCGCCTATAACAGGTCACCCGGTTTTGGGGACAGATTCTCTCTCACTCTCTTTCTGTCCCCGACTCTTTTCTTTTCTTCCTTTCCCATCTTTACCGCAGCCAGCCAGCATCTCCTGCCCAGAGACGTACCCCTTGCCGGTTTTGGGGACAGGTTCTCTCTCACTCTCTTTCTCTCCCCGACTCTTTTCTTTTCTTCCTTTCCCATCTTTACCGCAGCC